>Ga0209463_1000589_pt1 | contig 26276 bp, 21 predicted proteins | sample AgamicMgSfrz_FD_187169 | JGI IMG/M metagenome (GOLD analysis project Ga0209463, IMG submission 187169) | Agave microbial communities from Guanajuato, Mexico - Mg.Sf.rz (SPAdes) (version 2) | ecosystem: Host-associated > Plants > Phyllosphere > Phylloplane/Leaf | place: Guanajuato, Mexico... | reverse complement strand
GAGTCAACATAGCTGGAATAATCCCTTTTAGTTCCATATGCTTTCCCCTTCCCAATCAAAATGTTTATTTTTTAAACAGTTATAATACCGCTTACATGTTGAATTATAGATTATTATGTTTATTATTGCAATTATTATATTTAAAAAAATAAAAAAGCATCAAAACTGTTTAATTTTGAAACAGTTTTGATGTTTTCATCTACATTTCCTTTAATTTTCTCCATAAAGTGGTCCGGTTAATTCCTAACCTTTCAGCCGTTTTGGTTTGATTCATTCCTTCTTCCAGCCAAACCTGTTTGATGATTCTCTGTTCTATTTCCTCTAGAGTACCTATAAGATTCAGCTGAGCCGTTTCCGTTTCCTTAAACTTTGTTCTTAAAATATATTCTATACCTTCTTTTTCAATAAAAGGTCCATTTGCTAACAACACTGCTTCATTAATCACTTGTTTTAACTGGGTTATGTTTCCCGGCCAGTTAAAATTCTCTAACTCCTCAATGGCTTCATTTCGAATCCCAGCAATTTGTTTCCCGTACTTTGTATTAGATTCATTAATAAAAATACGAGCGATATGATCAATATCTTCTTTTCGTATTGACAAAGGCGGAAGATTCAATGTCAATTGGGCAAGCAAATAATACAAATCACCTAAGAAGGCACCGCTTTCAATCAAGGTTAAAATATTCTCTCTTGATGATGCAATAATGCGGGACTTCGGGTTATTTTTTATAAGATAGGACATCAATTCCTTTTGGTTGATTAAAGCAATGGAATCGATATTCTTTAAAAAAATAGTTCCATTATCATTAGAGGCAAGCAGACTTTCTTTTTCACTCACCAACAAGTTCCACTGATCTGCTGTTAAAAGAGCACAATTAATCGTCAGTAGGGGAAAGGTGCTTTTGGAACTGCGAAAATGGATATAATGAGCTAATTTTTCCTTCCCTGTTCCTTTTTCACCGCTAATCCAGATTGATTCTTTCTTTTCGCTATATCTTTCGGCTGATTGTATAATCATTTTCATCTGGTTGCTTTTTATAAAAGAGGATTTAATCGGGTTGGAATTGACTAGTGATGAAATAATGTTTATACCATCAGAAAGCCCTTTTTGATTTGATTCCACTCTTTGTAATCGAAACAAAACTAGTGATATTTCAAATCCTTGTAATTTGGTTCCCTTTACCTTCCAAAAGACGTTGTTGTTTTCAATTAAAGATGTAAATTTGCCTTTTGCAACAACTTCTGTCACTGCCTGATCGATGTTAATTGACGCCTTAAAGGTGTTACTTAATTGTTCCGTGTAGCATGTATTAGAGTAGACATTATTGAATTCTGTGTCAAACACAACAAAGCCCTCTTCTTCTGGAAGAATTTGTTGGGCAATTGAAAATTTTCTTCTAAGTATGGAAAAATAATGGTGTATTTTTATAGCATTCTGAAAGGCTTTTAGGATGCTTTCTCTTCCCGAAGTAATTAACACTCCGTTTAATCCTAGGTTTTCCGCTTCCTTCACGGTAATTACATCACCAATAATGACTTCATATCCCTCTTCAAGCAACTGTTTTAACGTTGGCTTTACTTCCTCCTCCTTTGAAATAACATTGGGAGAAATATCAATTTCAAGAATTTGACAAACTGTTGCTGCTCCTTCCGAAATTGGTGGAAAACCAACAATAGCAGCCTTACCAGGATAGTCTCTGACAAGAGTTAACACTCGGAGCATATCATATCCACTAACTTCAATTTCAATAACAGGAATGGATACTTTCTTTTGGATGAGTTCTGCTGTTCCCCCACGGCTAATAATAATATCGTACCCCTGTTCTGCTGCACGACTGGCGAGCTCAACACCTTGTTCTAAATCTCCAACCTCTACATGTATCTCAAAATCTTGATTACGTCCTAATTCTATGATTAATTCTTTAAGTCCCTCATAGGGGGCAATCGCCAAAACCTTCACTTTACATCACCTTCTGTTGCATTATTAAACATTCTTAACTATACTATACCAAAAAATCAATTAAAGTGTTTACTTTTCAAATGTTTTCTACCAATTCACTAAGTTTATGTGCCTTATCTTATAGTACTCCTCTTCAAAGAGGCAGGGACATAACAAACTTCTTATAAAAAAATAGAATTCGGTTGCTGAAGCTCAAACCGAATTCTATTTGATGGATGGACAGTAAAACCTTGCATTCTTACCGCATATTTTCTTAAATTTATGGCCATCAATACAAGAACGATGTCGTTTGCCACTTGCGATTTCCGAAGAGAAAATCGCAAAACCTGATCAGCCTTCAAATCTCAAATTTGGTCAATGAAAAAGGGAACAACAAAAAGAACATATAAGATTGAAGCTTTTCAGAAGAAAAAGCTGGTTTCATCTATCGTCTACGAAAATTGGCTGTGAAACTCACACCACGACTCGTTCTTTTTTTCCTTTTCACAAGAAATCCCGAAGTGGATAAACCGTATTGTTTTCTCACTCTAAATGATATTTCTTATCCCTCCATCATGTCGCCGCAGATGAAGCAGCTGCTTCATCTGCCTTCACGCAATCAATTGCTACGACCAATGCAATAAGGATAGCCTCCATCTCTTCATTCAGTATTTGAACCTTATAGCTATCACCCCAGGTGAACCATTCCTTGCTTACAGTACCAATCACTTCACCATGCTGAAAGACCTGAAAATCCATGTCCCACCAGTTTCCTTGTACCTCAATACCTGCTGCTTCAATCGTATAACGTGGTTTAAAGAAAGAAAGTTCTTTTTTTATTGTTAACTCCTCAAGACCATTAACCTCTACAAAAAACTTCGGTAAAAAGCTGAATACCTTTTTGGTAATCAGGGCAACTTCTTGTCTTTCTGTATTCATTAGGGAGTAAGTTTTTGGAAATTGCATAAAGCTTCCTTCCACGTAATAAACATCCTTCTCCTGCTGATTTTTCACTGTAAACTTTCCACTTAGGCTGAATACCTTTTGTTTAATATACAGTTGTTTCATAATGGACCTCCTTTAAAATTGATATTTGTAAAGTTTCGATGTATATATTTTTATCCCTATTTAATCTGATTTTTGTCGATAATACTTAGTAATATTTTACGTATTAAACAAATAAAAAGTTTCATTATCAAAATATGTACATAAAGATGTAATAGTTGAGCTCCAACTCCCTTTCTATATTTCACCAATTGCAAAAAAGCAAAAACCTCCATATACCAAGGCTTTTGCTTTTTATTACTCCGTTATAATTTTTAATAATCCACGTGATATTATCCTTTAAGCAATAGGTGTCTTTGTTGCAGCACCTATACCAGGTCTTCTCCCAGCCTCTATCATCTTTTCCACGCTCTCAATTAACCCAGGAAGCTCACCCATCGTCTGTATAACAAAATCCGCACCATTGTTAGTGAAACGCTTGCTAGTTGTATAAATACTTTGTTCCTTTTCTTCATCTGTTAGTGCTGCGAACTCTTCTTGGGTTAGTCCCATTTCTGAACTTCCTATCACAACCCCAACAGACCAGACACCGGCATTACTGCCTTCCTTTATGTCGGATAGTGTATCGCCAACTTTGATTACTTTCCAAGAGGCTGTCAGCTTTAGCTGTTCCATATTGCGGTAAATCATGTATGGATATGGTCTGCCATATGAATCCGTTTCGTCCGGTGTGACGAGGTGGTCTGGGCAGTAGCCTTTGTCTTTAGCGTTTGGCACGACAATGTCCATCATTTTTCTTGTGTAGCCTGTTGTTGAGCCAATTTTGATTCCACGCTCACGTAAAAATTGGATTGTTTCAAGCACTTCTGGGATTGGATTTGTATATTCGCTTAAGCTTGCGAGTAAGGCTGGCTCGAATTCTGCATATAACTCCTCAACGTCTGCTTCAGTGAACACTCTTCCAAATTTCTCTTTCCAAAGGTTTGAAATCCTCGGCATAGAAAGCATTGCCCGGATATGGTCGATTTTCAGCATTCCCATTGGTTCTCTTGCTTCTGCCATTGTTACTTCGATACCTGCTTTGTGAAATATATCAATGAATACATTTACTGGTGCAAAGCATCCAAAATCTACTGCTGTTCCTGCCCAATCTAGAATGACGCCTTCTACTCTGTTCATATTAAAGTCCTCCCATATATTCATTAATAACATTACATAGCTCTTGAATGTCAGTTTCATAGATTTCACCGATATTGCCAATTCGGAATGTATCTATGTCAGTCAGTTTACCTGGATATAAAACAAAGCCTCTTTCTTTAACGTACGTGTAGAAATCAACGAAGTCAAAGGTTTCACTTGGGTACAGGAATGTTGTAATAATTGGTGATTGCTTTTCTTCTGTTATATAAGCGGTAAACCCAATATCCGCCATTCTGCCTCTTAGTACTGAATTGTTGTTTTGATATCTTTCATATCTAGCAGAAACTCCGCCTTCTTCTAAAAGTTCGTCCATTGCTTTGGAGAATGCTGCTACTACATGTGTTGGTGATGTAAAGCGCCATTTGCCGTCCTTGTCCATTTCCTTCCACTGATCATATAAGTCTAGTGATAAGCTGCGGGCATTACCTTCACAGGCAATCAGCTCCTGCTTATTTGCTAATACGAAACCAAAGCCAGGCACACCTTGGATACATTTGTTTGAGCTGCTGATTAAGAAATCAATTCCCAGCTCCACTATATTCATCTCCACACCGCCAAAGCTGCTCATTGCGTCAATAATTAGCCTTTTATCATAATGCTTTGATAAGTTAGCTGCTAGTGTTATAGGGTTTAAGATTCCAGTAGTTGTTTCACAATGAACCATGGCAATATGGGTAATTGCCTCATCTGCCTCGAGAATCTCCTTGATTTCTGCTTCATTTGGATGCTCATTATACGCTGTGCGGTATACTGTAAAGTTAAGATGTAAATATTGCGCCATTTTGACGATACGTTCACCATATGCACCATTTGTTATAATCAGCAATTTATCTTGATCGGAAACAGCTGTATGCAGCACAGATTCTACCACAAAGCTACCGCTCCCTTGCATTAATACTGCCGTATATTCACGCTTCGGTGCACCAGCCAGTTCCAATAGCTGTGCTCTGATTTTTTGGGTAATCTGTTTGTAATCGTCATCCCATGTACAGCGGTCAAAAAGCATTTGTTCTTTTACTGCCTTGCTTGTTGTTAATGGTCCTGGTGTTAGTAATTTATAGTTTTTCATTGATGTCTTCCTCCCTTATTGTTTTGCTTCAGTAAATAGTTGTTGATGCTCTTCTAGCAGTTCTACTGTTAATTGCTCTGCATACTGTTTAGCATGAGCTGGTTTATTTACGTCATCCACTGTTTCACCCTCATAAAGAGCAACTGGGTAATTGGTGATTAATTCTTCTCTAGCGTCATTAATGATTGTTTCAGCCATTTCCATGGCAAGCTTTGTTTTTTCCTCATCGTCCTTGTTCACGACGGCAACCGATTCTGTTAGAGAGAAATTCCCTTCTGTTGGATCAATATAGCTGATTGGTGCTCCTTCTTCTTTCGCTTTAACTGCTTGATGGCGAAGGCCGAAACCTGCTGCTACTTCACCAGCTTGAACTTTTTTAATTGGACCAGATCCAGAGCTTTCCAGATGCGGGCCAACATTTCCAATCAGCTTTTCCAACACTTGTTTGCCTTCTGCTTCACCGTATTCTGTGAGAATAGCTTGTACTAATAACCAGCCTGTTGAAGAGTCGGCAATGTTTGGTATTGAAACTAAATCTTTATACTCCGGTTTTGTTAAATCCATGATAGACTCCGGAGCTTTTAGACCATTTTCCTTCAGCACCTCAGTGTTTATAAAAATCGCACCAGTAATAGCAAGGATAGGAGAATAAAAGGTAGGATGTTCATCAAGTGATTTTGTTTCAAAGGTTAAATCTGTAAACATATCATTTTGTTGTTGTGCACTTTCTAGGAAATAGGAGCTCATTGTGACCAAATCTGCTTCTATGTCTTTTCCTTCAGCAATCAGCTTCCCGCCAAGTTCCGAAGTTCCTAGTGACTGCAATTGATATTTCCCTTCATATCCTGCTTCATTTAAGGCATTTTCCATTGCTGTAATTGCCTCTTCATCCCCATTTGTGGCAATAACTATCTTTTGTGAAGCCGCACTGCTGTTGCTGCAAGCCACAGTCACAAAAATTAAACTGACCGTTATTAATAATAAAGCCACTTGTTTCATAGCTTTCTGCATGTTAATTCCCTCACTTTTCTTTGATTTTGGAGCAAAGCCTGCTGCTTTATGCTTTTGGACATAATCACAGATAAGCTTTACCGCTAAGTTTGTCGCAAAAATCAGAATGGACAGTACGAATATTTCATTAAATTTAGCAAAATGCTGCAGTTCTTTAATTTTGCTCGCAAGCACCACTGTCTGGGTTGATACTAGAAAGATTATTCCGCTGATAGTAACCATTGAATTGATAAAATAGTAACTGAACATTTCGATAATTGTTGTCATAGAGTTAGGTAAAATAACTCTCCAGATGGTTTTCAACCAGCTGTCACCGAATAAACCGCCTGCTGTTTCCCAGTTTGGGTTCATTTTTGCTAACGTGTTTTTTGCCATTAAATAGGGTGTTGTAAAGTAATGAACGATATTACATAATATTATGATTAAAAAGGTTCCTTTAAGAGTGCTCCCGTTGATGAGCAGTAAATAGGATAATCCTAATACCATGCCAGGAACTGTGTTACAGATAATTGAAATGATATCAAGCATTTTCGTATGCTTCATGCTTGTTCTCGCTGCTAGCAGTGCTGAAAAATAGGCTACCACTGTTCCGAAAACAGCTGTGCATGCTGCTATTAGAATCGAATTCTTGTAAACAAAGCTTAATTCACTAGAATTGATGATTGCTAGAAAATGCTTCCAAGTGAATGACATGTCATACGGATAACTGTTTACGAATGGTGCGATAAATATCACTGCAAATACGGACACCATGGCTGCGATAATCAGTGCAGACAGAATACCAAAAGCACTGTCTCTTTTCTTATTCTCCAGCAGCTCCATATCAGAGACATTGTCATTATGGAAATTGAATTTTTCCAAGTAGCTCAACAGGAAAATTCCAATAGCTGATGGCAAAAGCATCATCACGGCTATCACTGCACCGTGGTTAAAATTTGGGATAGATCCAAGCATTACTTGATAAAGCTGTGTCGCAACAACATTGTAGGTTCCCCCGATAGAGGCAGGAATTCCAAAGTCTGTGAAACTGAGTATGAACGAGAGAACAAACGCTCCTCCCAATGTTCCAATTAACGGGCGAAGAACTGTGGTTCCAAAACTCCGGAACACCCCATCTCCCATCAGTTTCGACACAACCATATATTTCTTGTCTACTTGCATTAAGGAGTTGTAAATTAACAAAAATGCTGGTGGAATTGTATAAATGACATAGCCAAGCAACAAGCCATTAAAGCCATATATATTGAATAATTCCCCGCCAAAGATGTTTGTCAGCAAACCTTGCTTTCCAAATGAGTATATAATTGCAAAGCCGTAGGTTATCGTCGGCAGCAGCATTGGAATAAGGATGCCGATTCTAATGACTTTCTTAAGAGGTTGAAACATCTTTGTGCATTGAATGCTGTATGCTAATACAAACGCGATCACAGTTGTAATAACAGCAGTAAGTCCTGACACTTTTACACTGTTCCAAACTGCTTCACCAAAAGCTTGATCTGTTAGAACAGTCTTATAATAAAGCAACGATAAACCTTCATCTCCCTGTACCGAACGAATAAACAACAGTATAAGCGGCACAATCAAGAATAAGGAGAAGAGAAGAACTACTAGCCAATAAATAAAATGCATCTCTTTTTTGACACTATACATTAACGTCACCATATAAAGACAAAATGCTTTGCCTTTTCGTTTCCAGCTGTCTCAATATAAAGCTGCGTACAAATTCATTTTGCGGACGATGCATGATTTCTTCTGGTGTTCCAAACTGTGATACCTTACCGTCATTGATGATCAGGATTTTATCCGACATTGTCATCGCCTCTTCTGGATCATGTGTAACAAGGATTGTCGTAAGCTTAAACTCCTTGGCGATGGTCTTAATTCGTTCCTTAATGGATTCTTTAATAACCCCATCTAATGCACTCAAAGGCTCGTCTAGAAGCAGGATTCTCGGCTTTGTAACCAATGTTCTCGCAAGGGCGACCCGCTGCTTTTGCCCGCCAGATAATTCATGGATTCGTTTATTTAAATGCGGCTGCAGTTCAAGAAAATCGATATAATCTTGTATTTCTTGATCTGTAATGCTGCCTTTTTTATTTTTTAAACCATAGCGAATATTTTCATATGCATTCAAATGCGGAAAAAGGGCATAATCCTGGAACACAATATTAAAACCCCGTTTTTCCATTGGAACTTTTGAAACATTTTCTTCATTGAAAAGAATTTTACCATTGTCCATTTTTACTAATCCCAAAATGATTTTTAATAGAGTTGTTTTTCCACTTCCACTTTTACCTAAAAGGGAGACGATTTCCCCTGTTTGGATGGATAAACTAATATCTGATAATACCTCTTTATCCCCGAATTGTTTGCTGACATTTTGTAATTGAAGCAAACTCTCCACCTCCTCTTGCACAACTTCAGTATAAATACTCTTTGTAAATGGTAAACCTGATTTTTGTTAAGCAAATGTAAAATATGCATAATTCAAGCATAATTTATACCATAGTTTTGCATATATTTATTACTCCTTATTTATGTTTCTTACGTTTTTCTTGCATTTTTTTTGCCCATACAGTATAAATATAGGCAAGTTCACATACTTAAGAATGAGGGGAAAAAGCATGTTTCCACTGGAAAGACAGAAAAGAATCATTGAATTGTTGATGGTCAAAAAAGTGCTTAAGATGACAGAGTTAACATCAGAGCTTGGCATTTCTGTTGATACTTTGCGAAGAGATATTCAAACGTTAACGAATGAGGGGAAAATCGAAAAAATATATGGCGGAGTTAAACTGGTTGAATCTTTCCTAGGAGAATCCACTATGGGAGAACGCATGGTCAGCCACTTGACAGAAAAGGAAAGTATTGCCCTGACATGCAGCAGTCTAATCAATGATGGTGATTGTATTTTTCTCGACAGCGGCTCCACAACCTATCAAATAGCCAAATATATTAAAAATAAGAAAAACTTGACTGTTGTGACCAATTCTATCCCTATCATAACGGAGCTAATGAATAGTGAAGTTGAGCTGATTGTGATTGGAGGAAAAATCCGCAAAGAAGAAAATTCAGTTGTAACATTTGACTATTTATTTAACTTTCAAGAGCTGAATATATGGAAAGCGTTTATTTGTACAAGCGGTATTACAATAGAAAAGGGAATCTCTGATTATAATTTCGAGGAAGTCCTTACACGGAAGAAAATGATTGAAATATCCAAGGAAATTTATGTTGCTGCTGATAGTTCGAAATTCGGTAAAGACGTTACCGTCAGCATTGCTCCACTAGAAAGAATTGATTACATCATTACAGATGGCAATTTATCAGCAAGTATGGTAGACCAATTCCGCGATACAAATTGCTCTTTGATTCTTGCGGAGAATAATTAATAATGAAAAGGGAGTCACACGAATGGTGACTCCCTCAGTTTGTAGACAAAAGGGGATCAGAATGCTTCACCCTAGTCCCCTTATCTAGGTTCCTTTTTTCGTTATTTTATTGTATTTTGTCTATCACTTATGCTCTTCTTAGAGTGTTACTGGACTCACCCAAGTTTATTTTTCCATTTTCTTCAAGTTCATGGATACAAAAAGTAAGCATGGCATGTGATGGACAATTTTTCAAGTCCCCTTAAAGTTGTCAATCGCATGCCATGCTTTTCTTTTGCATCTGCGAAAACACGTTCAATCGTTTCTTTTCGCTTGGCATAAATCTGTTTTATATCTTGTCTATGACGCAGATAATCTGCTTCCTCCACGTACTTTTCCCATACATGTCTTTGGATGAGCTTTTGTGGTTTTGACTTTGTATACTTAGAGTTAAGAAAGGTCATGTTTCACAAATACTGGAGTTAGATTTGTATTAACGATAGATATCCTTCCTTAGTAGTAGTAGTAGTATATTCAAGTGTTTCTCCCTTCGGGCATAGATAACAATCAAAATATTCATCATACACATTTTCATGTTTTCGAAAATATCCTTCTTTTGTGCGTGGTCTAGTATACGGTAACGCAGGTGTCATCTGATTCTCTAATAGATAGTTTGTAATAGCTGGTGTTTTATAGGCAGCATCTGCAGCAATAGATAAAAGAGAAGTCAAGTATAGCCTCCATTTTGCGAACTAAATGATTTGGCGGAACAAGTTGATCTAAAGCAATCATTTCTAATTGGTCTCTTTGAATAGAAGAATGTTTGGAAAGCATGATTTCACCTTTAAAAAAATATCTACCTATATTTTGAAACCAGAGTAGTTTAAAATTCTAGACTAACTTGATGAAACCATGTTGATTGGAGCAGAAGGGGTGAGACTCCTATGGGTGATGCGAGAAAGTCCGAGACCCTGCAGGAGCGTAGCGACGAAGCGGCTCGGTGCTCGCCCCATGGAAAGCGAACCCCTGTAGCTGAAATCAACATCCCTATTAGAAAAAAACCATAGGCAAATCCTCAAATTTCAAGGAGTTTGTATACAGCCTGAGAGAGTCACACGAATGGTGACTCCCCTTGTTATTTCATTCCCCAAACAACAGCAATATTCCGCGCAGTTCTTTCTACATAAACTTCTGCATTCTGAAAAGCTTCCTGTAATGTCACAATACCTGGTACAATGCTGAAAACAGCGTCAATGCCGTGTTCATAAACAACATTGCTGTCACTTGCAGCATTCCCGGCTATTGCTATTACAGGAATGCCATAGTTTTTGGCAGTCTTAGCAACACCGATCGGGGTTTTTCCGAAGATTGTCTGACTGTCAATTTTACCTTCACCAGTGATGACTAAATCAGCATCTGCGACAAGCTCTGATAGATGTGTTGCTTCTATAACAATATCGACTCCCCGCTTCAAATCAGCTTGCATAAACGCCAGCAAACCGCCGCCTAGTCCGCCTGCCGCTCCTGCTCCAGGTACAGTGGCTATTTTTATGCCTAATTCACGTTCAATAATTGCTGCATAATGTTCCAGGTTTTTATCAAGTTGTTTAACAACTTCTGGAGTCGCACCCTTCTGCGGACCAAAAATTGCGGATGCTCCCTTTGGACCAATCAGGGGATTATCAACATCGCATGCCACTTCAATTTTAACACCAGCTAACCTCGAGTCCATACTAGATATATCAATGCTAGCAAGGCTGCTGAGATACCCGCCTCCTTCTACTAGTTCTTGACCGTTTTTATCAAGGAAACGTACTCCTAGCGCACTTGCCACCCCTGTACCACCATCATTTGTTGCACTTCCGCCAATCCCGATTATAATATGATCCACATTGTGCTCAAGTGCGGCGGCAATTAATTCGCCAGTGCCCCTAGTTGTAGTAATAAGCGGATTTCTTTTGTCTGCTGGCACTAAATGCAGGCCAGACGCAGCAGCCATTTCGATTATAGCGGTTGTTTCATTGCCAAGAATACCAAAAAAAGCTTCTACTTTCTCTCCTAGCGGTCCAGTCACTGTTTGCTTGATAATTCTCCCGCCCGTCGCATCCACTAATGACTGGGTGGTACCTTCACCGCCGTCGGCCATTGGCACTTTAATATATTCAGCATCAGGAAAGACTTGCTTAAACCCTCTTTCTATTGATTCTGCTACTTGTAGTGCGGATAAGCTTTCTTTAAAGGAATCTGGCGCAAGGACAATTTTCATTTTATTGCTCCTCTCTAGATTTATTAGCCAAATAATTGGAACACGCCATAAATAAAAGTTGATATAATGGCTAATGTTAAACCAACGAGTGTTTCATAAGGAATTAGCTTCAGGCGTTCCTTCATTTCCATGTTGACACTGCCGCCTGTTGCATGGAAAAAGCTGCCGTGGGGAAGATGGTCAAGAACAGTCGCCCCAGCATGCATCATTGCTGCACCGGCAAGTGCTGAAACACCCATGTCAAGAATCGTCGAGCCAAACACCTGGCTCGCTACTGCTGTTCCTGCGGTAGTAGAAGCAGTTGCAGCAGACATAAAAATACCAGAAACAGGTGCGAGAACATAGCCTGGAAGTCCGAGTATATTTAGCCCGTCAATGAGCACATCCTTTAATCCAGAATTGGCAATGATTCCTGCTAGTGTGCCTGTTCCAAGCAGCATAATGGCAACTCCGGACATTTTCCCCAAACCAGAAACTGCATAATCGTTTATCTTTTTGGCCCTGCCCATCACCAATGCACCGACAATCCCGCCAACCGGCAAAGCAATCATTGGATCAATACTGATATTAAATAGTGGACGTAAAGCTAATAACAGAATCGTTACAATTGGTGCAATTATGGCAGTTAAAAAGGAAGGAAGCTTTGTGCTAATAGGAGAGTCAGCTTCCTTTATTTGAACCATTGAACCTTTTTTAACAAGCCTTTTCGCAAGTACATATGTAATAATTAGTCCGAAAATAGCTGGGATAATTCCTGCAGCCATAATCGAGGTTAATGGAACATTAAAGGCTTCAGAAGCAGCGATGGCGTTCGGGTTTGGTGACATAATATTTCCTGCTTTTCCTCCCCCTATCATTGCCAGCAAAATAGCTGTTTTTGAAATGCCGGCCTTATTCGCAATTGCCAAAGCAATTGGTGCTGTCGTAATAACCGCAACATCTACGAACACACCAACTGTAGTCAAAATCATCGTTGCTAAAGATAAAGCAAGGAGAGCTCTAGTTTCTCCTAGTTTTTTGACGATTGTTTCCGCTATAACAGCAGCTGCTCCTGACTCAATCAGGACACCAGCAAGCACACCTGCTGCCAAAATTCTTAATACGGCAGGAATAATATCTTCCGCTCCTTCTATCATTAATAGAACCGTATTGGCGATATCAACTCCCCCTACCAATCCGCCGACTAAAGCACCAGCGAGCATTCCATAGGCAGGAGGAACTTTCTTCAATATTAGTACAATTGCAACAACAAGGGCCACAACAGCACCTAACGCACTTACTTGAATGTCATCCATGATAAGCTCCCCCTCTTTTAATTACACTACTATCGTAAGCGTTTTCTTCTTATTCCTCTATGTTCACACCATTAAAAAAAGCTTGGCAGCACCAAGCTTTTTTGTGCATTTGCACAATTTATGAAAGTCTATCTTGAAGTACAGAAAGGTAAAGCTCCACTAAATCCTTTAGTTTCCGCGGGTCCTTGCCAGTCAGCTCACTAATCCGCTCTAAACGATAGCGAAGTGTGTTACGGTGAATAAATAGCCTTTCCGCCACCTTGTTACCATCACCATCTTCCTCTACATACATAAGCAATGTTTCAAGCAGTTCACCTTTTTTATCCGATTGCTTCAATCTATCAATATATGTACCGAACTTAACGGCTAGCCCCAGTTCTTTCGCTTGAGACAGAAAAATCGGCAGCTTGCTGTCCTCAGCAAAATAGATTGTCTTATCTGGATATAGCTTCTTTCCGACCTTTAAAGAATGAACAGCTTCCTGATAAGCAATACTTATCCCTTTCAAACCGCTGTGGTAGGTTCCAAGAAAGAATTTGACTGCCAGTCCTTCATAATACTCGAGATGTGTTGCCCATCTTTCCAACTCAGAGATTGTGGCAAATTGATTCCAGACTCCATTCTTTAACTCAACTCTTTTTAATAAAATAACATATTGATTTTTAATCACACAAAGATCGTCCTTTGAAAGCTTTAAACGAAGCGCTTTTAACAGTTTAGCCGTATCATCAGCTGCTATGATAATAACGGTTCTAGGAATAGTTAAGTCCATCCCAAGCCGTTTAGATCTGTCCAAATAGAGAGAATCAAAGCTTTCCATCCCATCAAGAAGCTTTGTAACAAGCTCTTCCTTAAGCCGTTCATCCCATTGCATCTCTTCTATTAAAAAGGCTTGCTGCAGTATCATTTCAGCTGCCATTTTGACAAGCTCCCCATAATTGCGGATTTCCAAAGGCGCTCCTGTTATCCCAATGACACCAACGACTTTGTCATGAAAAGTTATCGGCAAGTTAATGCCTGCTTTGACCCCATGAAACTGACCTGCTTGTGCAGTACCAATTTCAAAACCAACTTGAGTTTCAATTACCTTCAATGCCCCCTCATGGATTGTATCAACCCTTGCTTCATCACCTGAAGCAATAATAACTCCTTTTTCATTCATAACATTAATATTCCAATTGATGATTGTCATCGTGCGATTGACGATCTCTTGAGCTAACTCCTTGTCTAAATACTTCACCCAATCCCTCATTTCTGACACAAAGGATATCCCTTACAGAATTAATTTATATTTATCTTAACATAGCAGTCTTGTTTATTATTATCTTTCAGCAAAAAGCATGTCCTGTAGGTAACGGACTTTGATAGACTATCGCTATTTATTTTCAGTCGATATTAACTACTCTCATGGAGCAATAATTTGTTTGACTTAGGTTTTTAATATGAATTCCCTACATAAAATTCGAATAAGGTTACGTGTTTAGAAAACCTCTAAAATAAATAGCCAGTTTTCATGCAGAAAAGTCATAGCTGATAACCTACTATATTGCCCAGGGAATTCACTTTAATAGACAAAAACCACTTCCTATATCGAAGTGGTCTTGCTCTCATCTATTAATCTATTAGCCCCGCCATCTCAACGCAATCGCTTCAATATCCCTCGGAGATGTACGGCAACAGCCGCCAATAATGCTCGCTCCTGTGTTAAACCACTCTTCATGGCTTAAACCCGCGCATGCATCCTCTCCATGCCACGTTTTCGTGTTTGGATCATATGTTTCACCTGAATTTGGGTAGACGATTATTGGTTTATTTGTACTTTCTTTTATATTTTTGATTGCTTCTGTAATGATTTGTGCTGGGGCACAATTAAAACCAATTGCTGCAATTTGGTCGTTTTCAGTGAACAGACTGCCACAGTCCTGTAATGATGTTCCGTCACTGATTTCTGTTTCGTTTTTTAATGAGAAAGAGAGCCATGCATATGTATTTGGATATTCCTTCAGTAATTCCGTTAGCACGTTTGCTTCCTGCAGCGAGGGAATTGTTTCAAATGCTAGAAGATCAGCTCCTGCTTCAATCAAAGCTGCTATTCTTTTGCGATGAAAGTCTGCTAGTATCTTATCAGTAACGCCATAGTTCCCGACATATTCAGATCCATCTGCCAAATAAGCTCCATATGGTCCAACGGATGCAGCGACGAATGGTTTCGGCCTGTTTGGCTGTTTATGCTTATTCCAATAGTCATCTCTCGCTTCTATTGCAAGAGATACGGTTCTTTTCATTAAATCTAATGCTTCGTTTTCTTCGATGCCTCTTTCTGCAAAACCTGCAATGGAGGCCTGATAGCTTGCCGTGATGGCACAATCTGCTCCTGCTCGGAAATATTCTGTATGAACTTGATAAATTAGTTCTGGCTTCTCTAAAAGCACACTCGCTGACCAAAGGGGATCATCTAAATTACTGCCATGTGATTCTAATTCTGTCGCTAACGCTCCGTCTAAAATCACCAGAGGATACTTTGATAGAATTTTGTTAATTGGATTGTTGCTGCTGGACATAATCAGTTCCTCCCTTTTTAAATTTCTTCGTTAAATAAAAGCTGAGATAGCAAAATAATATAAAAGGAATTCCGCAATATAAGGCAATCCGTTGTGTCGGGTCAAAAGCAATGCCTATACAAGATGCTAAACATAGTAAAAATGCAGCAATCGGTACAAATGGATACAGCGGTGTCCGATATACTAAGCTATCTGCAGAATTTCCTTCTTTAAGAAACCGTCTGCGGAACAAAAATTGTGAAGCACTAATGCTCATCCATACAATAACAACAGCTAACCCAGAAATGGACACAAGCACAATATAAACTGTATCTGGTGCAATAATACTTGATAAAAGCGCCAAGCCCCCGCCCAACATACTAAAAATCACTGCGTAGACTGGAACACCTTTTTTGGACAGCCTTTTGAATTTCGGTGAAATTGTATCTTTATCCGCGAGCGACCAGAGCATTCTAGCAGCCGCATAGAGACCTGAATTAGCTGCTGACAAGATTGCAGTCAAAATTACAAAGTTCATGATATCTGCAGCAAATGGAATACCAATTCGTTCAAAAACTGTCACAAATGGACTTTCTAGCACACCAGCTTCCGAAGTTGGCAATAGTGCAGACAATACAAATATGGTACCAACAAAGAAGATAATTAAACGCCACAATGTTGTATGAATTGCTTTTGGTACGTTTTTTTGTGGGTCTTCCGTTTCACCTGCTGCAATTCCAATTAACTCTGTCCCTGAAAAAGCAAAGTTAACTGCAAGCATTGTCATAAACAGTGTGACAGCACCGTGCGGGAATAGACCACCACTTGTGAAATTACTCAGCAGCGGAGCAGATTGTGAATGAGTCATCGGGATAATCCCGAACACCGCTCCTAATCCTAGAATAATAAAAATTGCAATAGCAATTACTTTAATAGAAGAAAACCAAAATTCAGATTCAGCAAACAATCTGACTGTAACTATATTCAATAGCAATATTAAAATAGCAAAAATTAAGCTCCAGATCCAAACATTAACGGATGGAAACCAGCGCTGCATAAGGAGGCCGGCCGCTGTAAATTCCGAACCTAATGCAACCGTCCACGTAAGCCAGTACAACCAGGCTACCGTATAACCAGTAGCTGGGTTAATGTATTTAGCAGCATAGCTGTGAAAAGCTCCTGTTTCTGGCATATGCACTGCCAGCTCTCCTAAACACAACATCACGAGATAAACGACAAGAGCTCCAATAAGATAAGCCAGTATTGTGCCTACAGGACCAGCCTGCTGGATTGTGTATCCTGAACTAAGAAAGAGGCCTGTTCCAATTACCCCTCCAAGTGACAGCATCACTAGATGCCTTGTTTGCATTTTCCGCTGAAATTGTTCTTTGTTCTTTTCCATCTAAACTCTCCTTAAAATATCCAGAAAAAAACACACCCTAACATAGAGTGCGCTGCTGACTAATAAATAACATAAGCTCTCATCTATCAGGAGTCACCCGACTGGAATTAGCACAGTGTCATAAGACCTGCTGCTGAGGCTTCATAGGGCCAGTCCCTCCGCCTCTCTGGATAAGAAATATTTTTATAACATTAACAATCTATAAAATTCTTGTCAATAGGGTCCATTTGTTAAAGTTAACAGAGAATTATTCTTACATTTCTTTTTTATAAAGTGAGTGTGAACGTTATCTGTTATGAGACTCTATTATTTTCGTGAAAGAAATATTTTAACATAGCAAAAAAACACAAAAATTTTTTATCCATAAACAACAACTCTTCCCTATTAGTTCTTTTATCCTGAGAATTCCTTCTCAAAAAAACTGTCTTTATTATGTTATACTGTATAAGGTTTGCAACTTTTGAGAGGAGTTACTAATTTTCATGGACTTATCAAAATCATCTGAGTACAACAAATCTATATCTATTTATTTACTTATTGCAGGCATAGTTCTTGTCGCTTTCAACCTTCGACCGGCAATTACGTCATTAGGTCCACTTGTCGGCTTCATTCAAGAAGACGTTGGACTAGCCCATTGGAGCTCCGGCTTACTAATGAGCTTGCCATTAATCACGTTTTCTGTCATGTCACCCCTCGTCCCTAAAATATCCAGTAGATTAACGAATGAAAAAACACTTCTTCTTGGTTTAATCATTTTATTGACAGGCATTTGCTCTAGGTCCATTCCTTATACGTTCTTTCTTTTCGCTGGTACTCTGCTAGTTGGAATTGGGATTGCAATCGGCAATGTTTTACTCCCAGCGATTGTTAAAGATAAATTCCCAGCTAAGTTCGGTATTATGACAAGCGTATACTCTACATCAATGGGTGTGTTCGCTTCGTTAGCTTCAGGATTAAGCGTTCCTTTAGCTGATGGAAAAGGTTTGGGCTGGCAAGGGGCTCAAATGGTCTGGGGTATTCCTGCTGTAGTAGCGATTATTATATGGTTCTATCTATTGAAATATAATAGGAATGATAACGAGGTTATTGCAGGTGCTAAGCCAGTTTCCTCTAAAGTATGGTCTTCACCGCTAGCATGGCAAATCGCCGTTTTCATGGGATTTCAGTCGTTTTTATTCTATGTGACAATCTCATGGCTGCCGGAAATTCTGCATAGTTACGGAATGAGCCTTGAGACAGCAGGCTGGATGCTGTCCTTTACCCAACTGGTAGGTTTACCTGCAAGCTTTTTCATCCCATTTATTGCAAGCCGTCTTCGATCCCAATCGTGGATTGCCTTCGGTTTAGGGATTTGTGCTGTTTTAGGATACAGCGGTCTATTGTTTAGTGCAGACCATTATCCAATTCTAATTGTCAGTATTATTCTAATCGGATTGGCACTCGGAGGAATCTTTCCGTTGGCACTCAGCTTTATCGGCTTCCGTTCACAAAATGCCAAACAGGCAGCAGAATTGTCAGGGATGGCTCAGTCCACAGGCTATATTTTAGCAGCTGTTGGACCACTATTCATCGGCTCCTTATTTGATTGGACACATGTTTGGTCAATCCCAATCATTATACTAATTATTATTGCTGGGGTTGTGACGATTTTTGGTATTGTGGCCGGTCGAGATAGACAAATATAATGTTAAAGAAAACGGTGCATGTACATTGTGCACCGTTTTTGTATTTGTATTTTATAGTAAATACTTGTAATTCCTCTGGACAATTTAAGGAAAGAATAAAGGAGAAAACAAAGTCTTCGGAATGTAAATTAACTTTTAAAGTCTTTCATTTTGTTCTTGGTTTTTCCATTTACTTGATCTGCGGAGCAGAAAAACCAAGCTGATAATTAATTCTTCAGTCTTACTGTATAGCAGAAGTATTTGCGGCTAGTAATGCTGTGATGCTCTCGCAAAGGAGATCCTTTAATATATCAAAGGCATAATCAATATCTAATCGTTCTGTCCACTGATGGGCATCGAACCCTACCGGCCCAATATTTAAGACGGGTACATCTAGTAATTCCAACTCTTTAAGGGGTACAGTGTAACCTCTCTCCCAGATTGGCATATTGGCGGTAAGTGATATCATTGATTCTGCTGGGTATTGCAAACCAGCATAGCTTAGATCAGATATACCAGTAAAGTAGTTGCGTTTTTCAAAGTCTACTCCATGATTCTCTTTGCCATACTTCTGAATATGCTGGACAACTTTAGTTATCAATGGGTCTTTATAGGAACTGATGGCAGGATAAAAGGGCGGTGCAAAGAATACGATTATCATTGGTGCAAGTTCCTTGCATAGTATAGCTAGTCTATCGACCATCTCAATTGTTGTTTCTCGGTCATCCATTTTCCCTCTATTTTGCAGAATGGAAGTGTGGATACTCTCTACACTTTCTTTTCCATACTTCGTGACTGCGAATTGATATAGTTCATCATAAGTTAATACAGAAACCTTCATGTTAGGCGGAATGAAAGGCGTGTATTTAGCAAACTCAACAGCTTGCTTTTGATAGGATTTAGTTATGTTGGTAGCAGCATTTTCAGCTTTCTCTTTTAATAATTCCACTATATCATCCATTTTTTTCTCTAATAAAAACAAATTAAATAAGGTTACTGCACGATGAGGAATTTGCACGGAATAATCCTTTTTTATGCCATACTGTATTAAGTTAGTTGGTGGCGGAGTAATTTCTCCTTCCACTATTTCACATAAATCTGTATTCAGTTCGATTTCTTCTGATAATAAGGAAACCATATTGTTTGCATTCAACCCGGCAAAAGGTTCGCCCACATGTGTTTCTTTGCCGTAGCAGAGAAAGCCAGGCAATAGCTTTCCAATTGAACCTGTATAAATATACTTATTGTTGTCGCCAGGATATCTCATAAACATCGGCTCACCGTTTAATACTGTTACATATTTCAAGTCATACTCTTCGGCAATCTTCAGCAACACTGGAACCGCTGCTCTCATTCCGATAGAATTTACCTCTTCATCAGGAACTGTCACTAACAGGATATTGCCATCGAACTCCCCATTACATGCTTTTTCAATCATCGACATATGCAGAGCAAGCCCGCATTTCATATCCATTGTACCTCTGCCGAATAACCAATTCCCTGTCTCTATATCCTTCTTTACTTGCTTTGGAAGTTCTTCCTTATGAGTCTGGTAAATTTCCGTTATTTTTTTCGGATCAAATGCATGTTCCTTCCATCTGCCATAGTCCTGTACATCGACAACGTCAAAATGGCTGATAAGGATTACTGTCTTTTTTGTAAGACGCTGATTTTTCACGAGACCAGTAACAAAATATCTTCCATCACCTGTTGGATTTTTTTGCAGCTGGTCTGGATGACTTTGAAAATAATCTAAACTCTTTAACTCATTTACAACAAAGTTGGGGAGGGTTTTTTCTGCCTCTGAACCTGTGATACTAGGAATATTGACAAGCCTGCATAAAAGGTCGACTAACTGCTCCTTTGTACTCCATTTTTCCATGTTAGCCCTCTTTTCCGTATGATGAAATTACTTTCCATTAACTATATAAAAATGGACAGAACCATTACTTTAGGTTCTGCCTAATGCTGTTGAAATTTCTTCTGCTGCTTTCTTTATACAATGAATTAAATAGGATAAACGTTCTTCACTAACACGATATTGGACGACACCGATGCTGATCGCACCCACAATTTGGTGATTGAAATCTAGAACGGGAGCAGCAACAGATAGTGTTCCATCTGTCCTTTCACTATAGCTGACCGCATACCCTTGTTCTTTTATTAAAGACAATTGATTGAATAATTGACCCTGTTTGGCTTTAGAAGTTGGAATCAATTCCATTACGATTCTTTCGATCTCTTCTATCGGCATATTAGCAAGAATTGTTTTGTTTGGCGCTCCAATAGAGAGAGGAATTCGCAGCCCTATTTTGTCAATAATACGGACATTCGTGGGACTGTCCACTCGTTCAATAATAATGGCTTCCTTTCCATCAGGGATATTGAAGTAGATACTTTCTTCCACTTCCGATGCTAAACGTTCCATCACTTCTCTTGCCTTTGCTCGATAGTCAGCTTTCTCGAGCTGGCGCAAACCGAACTCCATCCATAAACTGCCTAGTTTGTAGTGTTTCGTATCGGGATTTTGCAGAACAAGCTGATGTTGGATAAGCGTATTTAATAGGCGGTGAACCGTACTTACAGGAAGGCTGAGGCTTTCTGCTATTTCTGAGATGGACCACCATTCTCTATTTTCAGAAGCGAGCTGCTTTATAATACTCATTGCTCTATCAATAGACTGTACCATAATAACCTTCATTCTTTTTTGACATATAAAATATTTTCACAACATCAATGTAGCAGACAGGAATACTTTGCGCAATATAATTTTTACAAAAGTAAGAATAATGAGAATTTTAACTAGTAGACCCATTGACATAACCTTAAAATTATTTGACAATAAAATTAAGTTTCCAAATTATAGATAGCGTTTCCATAATGCGGAAAGGTATAAATTATTTTATGTACGTACGATACACCATATGCTATAAACTTTCGTTTCGAAAACCATCTTATGAATGGAGGAATCCTTATGTCTATGTCGGAAAAGATTATAAGACAAACGGAAAAATTCGGAGCTAATAATTATCATCCCCTGCCGATAGTCATTGAAAAAGGAGAAGGAGTGTGGGTGGAGGATCCTGAGAACAACAAGTATATGGATATGCTGAGTGCTTATTCAGCAGTAAACCAAGGGCATCGTCATCCGAAAATCATTGCTGCTTTAAAAAGCCAAGCTGATAAAGTTACCTTAACTTCCCGGGCATTTCATCATAGTAAGCTCGGACCATGGTATGAGCGATTATGCAAACTGACGAACAAGAATATGGCACTACCAATGAATACTGGAGCTGAAGCTGTCGAAACCGCTATTAAAGCTGCCAGGCGCTGGGCTTATGATGTAAAAGGTGTAGAAGATAATTCAGCAGAAATTATTGCATGCACCGGGAATTTTCACGGCCGCACAATGGCCGCTGTTTCTTTATCGTCTGAGGAGGAGTACAAACTCGGCTTTGGACCTTTGCTGCCTGGCATAAAGCTTATTCCATACGGAGATTTAGAAAGCTTGAAACAAGCGATTACACCAAATACTGCCGCATTTTTGATTGAACCAATTCAAGGTGAAGCAGGAATCATCCTCCCTCCATCCGGCTTTATCAAAGCTGCCTTTGACTTATGTAAACACCATAATGTTCTTTTTATCGCAGATGAAATTCAAGTCGGCCTAGGCAGAACAGGAAAGATGTTTGCATATGAGTGGGAAGATATAGAGCCAGACATGCTCATATTAGGGAAAGCACTTGGAGGCGGTGTATTTCCTATCTCCTGTGTTGTTGCTAATAAGGAAATTCTCGGCGTCTTTAATCCAGGCTCCCATGGGTCAACATTTGGCGGAAACCCTCTTGCTTGCGCCGTTTCCATCGCATCTTTAGAAGTGATTGAAGACGAACAGCTCGCAGAACGATCTCATCAACTCGGCACATATTTTCTATCCAAACTTCAAGAAATCAAGAGTTCTGTAATTAAAGAAGTTAGAGGAAGAGGATTATTCATCGGCATGGAATTATATGAGGAAGCGAGACCATTTTGTGAAAAGTTGAAGGATTTGGGATTGCTTTGTAAAGAAACACACCATACTGTCATACGGTTTGCTCCGCCACTGGTTATTAGTAAGGAAGAACTTGATTGGGCAATTGAGCGGATTACACTAGCATTCACAGAATAACATTAGAATTTATCCAAAAGAAACTGATTAGAATTTCCTAATCAGTTTCCTTATCTCAACCTATTCCCACTCTCCTCCGAGAGCCACTGTATCACTTCTCTTCTCCTAATAATCCCAATAAAAACTCCAGAATCATCAACTACTGGAACAAAGTTTTGTTCTAATAACGTGCTGACGATTGCTTCTATTTCACTGTTGACTGCTATCGCTTCGTTACTAGAGTGAAGGGGAACGTCTTGAAGGCTAACTTCATTAGTATGTTGGAAATCAAGATTACCGGTGTTTTTCATTTTCCATAATAGATCTCCTTCTGTTACGGTGCCTAAGTAGCGGCCAGCTTTATCAAGAATTGGTACTGCACTGTAGCGGTGATATTCCATCTTTTCCATCACTTGCCTCATTGTCCAATGATGGAAAACGAAAGCTACTTCATGTTTTGGTAGGAGAAAAAAGGCAACGTTCATTGGTTTTTGTCCTTTCTGATTGGTTTGCTGTCTGCAACTATATGAATATCAATATTGGTTGTTTGTCTCATAATTTCATTGACGATAGAACCTCTTTTTATTTCTTCCCATCTTGTTCGTGCAGATTGTCCCAGCAAAATTTGTGTAATAAAATGTTCTTGTGCCGCTTCGACTATGATAAGAGCGGGCTTTTGCATTTTTTTATTTATCAGCAGAAATTCGGCACCGAATTGCAGAGATAACGCTCTCCACGCATTAATTTTCTCCTTCTTCCACTGCGCCATATCCTGCTCTTCGCTGTCCGTTACATGCAGTACATACAGCTTCGCCTTAAGACGGTTTGCCATTCTCCAGCCTCTTCTAATAAGCTTTTCAGCAGTTTGACTATACTGTACGCACACTAAGATTTTTTCCTGGAGGCCGATTGGACCTTGATAGAGATGACCATTATTCTCTTCGATTTTTCCATCAACGTCATCTGCCATCTCTCTTAAGGCAAGCTCTCTTAAAGCATAAAGATTCTCCTCAGTGAAAAAATTCTGTAAGCTTTGCTGGATCTTATGGCTTGCATAAACCCTGCCACTCTGCAGTCTTTTTCTTAATTCATGTGGAGAAATATCGATTAGCTGAACTTCATCTGCTTTATTAATAAAAAGGTCTGGCAGCCTTTCTTTTACCTTTACTCCAGTAATGTTTGCAACAATATCATGAACACTTTCCAAATGCTGAATATTGACTGCCGAGTATACATTAATCCCCGCAGCCAAAATTTCTTCCACATCCATATATCTTTTCAGATTTTTCGATCCAGAAATATTCGAGTGAGCGAGTTCATCAATAATAACTGTGTCTGGTGCTCTTCTAAGGATTTCAGGAATATTTACTTCATAAAATTTTTTGCCTTTATACATCAATTCAAGGAGCGGAACCTTCTCAAGCTGGCCAATCTGTTTTTCCGTGTCCGTTCTGTTATGTGTTTCAATCAGTCCGATGACAATATCCTTGCCTTCATTACGCAGTTCGTTTGCGTCCTGCAGCATTCTATAGCTTTTGCCAACACCTGGTGCTGCCCCTATATACAGCTTTAGTTTACCTCTTCTTTCCTTTTCCATTTCTGTTAAAATTTCTTCTGGTGTCTTTCTTCTGAGGTATGGATGACTTTCCTTCACATTCATTCCCACTCCATTCTTTAAGCAAGACCCCTGCCTATAAGTACAGTAGAGAGCTTGCATGATTTTAAGAAATCAGTTCCTTTAACTCCATATTAACTTTAAGTACATTCACTCTTTCCTCTCCGAACAAGCCCCATTCCTTTTTCTCTGTGTGACGTTCAATCAACCTAATCAGCTCTGAATCTGTTAAATTCGTATTTTTAGCAATTCTATTAATTTGTGCTAAGGCCGCTTCTGGAGTTATATGAGGGTCTAGTCCGGACCCAGAATTGGTTATTAAGTCAATCGGCAAGTTTTTTACCGATTCATCAGGATTTTCATTCTTCCATGTTTCCACAGAAGCACTTATCCGTTCGAGCATTTCCTCATTTGTTGGAGCATAGTTATTTGTCCCAGAGCTAGAAGCATCATAATCAATGCTTGACACTCTCGAATGAAAGAAGCGCTCATCACTAAAAGACTGTCCAATCAGCTCTGAGCCAATCACTTTTCCATCTTTATCATAAAGGAGACTGCCATTTGCCTGGGCTGGCAAAAAAACAGCAGCAATGCCAGTAACAGCTAACGGGTAAATCAATCCGCAAATCAGCATAAACAATAAGCTTGTTCTTGCAACGGTTGTAAACATGGTTTCATTCCTTTCTTTGAATGTTTTTAGAGTACGACTGAAATCAATAGATCTATTGCCTTAATTCCAATAAACGGAACAATAACGCCACCTGCTCCGTATATAAACAGGTTCTTTCTTAATAATGACTCTGAACTCATCGGCTTGTACTCTATTCCCTTCATTGCCAACGGAATGAGGAGCGGAATGATGATTGCATTAAATATCAATGCAGATAAAATAGCTGAAATAGGTGAATAAAGACCCATAATATTTAATGCACTAACTTCTGGTATTGCCAGCATAAACATCGCAGGCACTATTGCAAAGTACTTCGCGATATCATTAGCAATACTGAAGGTTGTCAATGCTCCTCTTGTCATCAATAGCTGTTTACCAATACTAACTACTTCAATAAGTTTAGTTGGGTTAGAATCTAAATCAACCATATTAGCAGCCTCTTTCGCTGCTGCTGTACCACTGTTCATTGCCAACCCTACATCTGCTTGTGCTAAAGCAGGTGCATCATTAGTGCCGTCCCCTGTCATTGCTACTAATTTTCCTTTTGCTTGTTCATGCTTGATTACCTCAATTTTATCTTCAGGCTTACATTCAGCAATAAACTCATCCACTCCTGCTTCTTTGGCAATCGTTGCTGCAGTCAAGGGATTGTCGCCAGTACACATAATAGACTTAATCCCCATCCGCCGCAGTTCGTCAAATCTTTCTCTCATACCTGGTTTAACCGTATCCTTTAAATAAATGAGCCCAATAATTTGGCTGTCGATAGCCACTGCTAATGGAGTGCCTCCTGCTTGGGCTATTCTGTTTGCTTTCAATTCCAAATCATGGGGGATAACGCCGCCATTTGAAACCGCCCATTGCTTTATAGCATCGACTGCCCCTTTGCGTACAAGTCTGCCATCTGCCAAATTTAACCCGCTCATCCTAGTTTCTGCCTTAAATTCTACTATTTCTGCTCCAGTGGCCAAGAATTGATCGTAAACATAGCCTTCTGTTTCCAATAATTCCAGTACGGAGCGCCCTTCTGGTGTTTCATCCTTAAGTGAGCTTACGGCAACCCACTTATAGAGTACTTCCTT
>Ga0209463_1000588_pt1 | contig 26452 bp, 20 predicted proteins | sample AgamicMgSfrz_FD_187169 | JGI IMG/M metagenome (GOLD analysis project Ga0209463, IMG submission 187169) | Agave microbial communities from Guanajuato, Mexico - Mg.Sf.rz (SPAdes) (version 2) | ecosystem: Host-associated > Plants > Phyllosphere > Phylloplane/Leaf | place: Guanajuato, Mexico... | reverse complement strand
AAAAAGTACCCTTCTCCGCTGCTTAAATATGTTAGAAGAAGTTACAAGTGGCGAAGTCGTTGTAAATGATTTTAATTTAACAGATAAAAAAAATGATATTAACAAAATTAGAGAAAATATCGGTATGGTGTTCCAGCACTTTAATCTTTTCCCACACTTAACGGTATTGGAAAATATCACGCTTGCACCAGTTGATTTAAAAAAGGCTACACCACAGCAAGCAAAAGAAAAAGCCTTACAGCTATTAGAACGTGTCGGCTTGAAAGAGAAAGCGAACGAAAATCCGGCTAAATTATCAGGTGGTCAAAAACAAAGGGTAGCAATCGCACGTGCCCTTGCAATGAACCCTGATATTATGCTATTCGATGAACCAACAAGTGCTCTTGACCCAGAAATGGTTGGAGAAGTATTAAATGTTATTAAACAGTTGGCACAAGAAGGAATGACAATGGTTATCGTAACACATGAAATGGGCTTTGCTAGAGAAGTAGCAGACCGCGTTATCTTTATGGATAACGGATATATTGTGGAAGAAGGTACACCACAAGAAATTTTCGGAAATCCACAAAATGAGCGTACAAAAGACTTCTTGAATAAAGTTTTATAAAAAGCTAATGGGGACAATAATTTGTCCCCATTTTTTAATCCTTATAATGCTTCTTCCCCCACTCCCCCATTAAATCAAGAATCGGTATAAAGCTAACTCCTTTTTCTGTTAAAGAATACTCGACCTTAGGCGGCACCTCTTTATATACTTCTCTGTGCACCATTTGATCTGCTTCTAATTCCCTCAACTGTCTTGTTAAAATTCCCTTTGAAATTCCAGGTAACAGCCTTTGCAGTTCGTTAAACCTTTTTGTTCCCTGACTTAAATGCCATAAAATAATAATTTTCCATCTTCCTGCTGTTAAATTTTGCGTATAGGTAACAGGGCAAAGTCCTTCCTCTTCCATCGCTGAAGGCTCCCCTTGCACAAAGAAACGTGCCATCTTAGCCCACTCCTTCCCATGGTACTATTTATGTGACTATGTCATAAAAAAATAACTACTTTTATTTTTGTTACTATGAATATACTATATACCTATAACTAATATACAACAAGTAACCAATCATCCTGTATCAATGAAGAAAGATTGACTTGGTTATAATGTAAATGCAAAACAATTAGGAGGGAATTTAGAATGAGACTATTAGTAACAGGTGCAACTGGCAAACTCGGTTCAAAAATAGTGAATGTTTTATTAAAATCAGTTCCTGCTGACCAGCTTGCTGTTAGTGTCCGTAATCCTGAAAAAGCAGAAGAACTACGTGCACAAGGTGTTGACGTTCGCCAAGGGGATTTCGACCGTCCAGAAACATTAGAGGCAGCCTTTAAAGGAATTGACCGCTTATTATTTATTTCAGCAGATGGCGATACGGAAACAAGAATTCGCCAACATAACAATGCTGTTGAAGCAGCTAAAAACGCTGGTGTTTCCTTTATCGCATATACAAGTATTGCGAACGCCCAAGAAAGCACAAACTTTCTTGCCGAAGTTCACAAAGCAACAGAAGAAGCCATTCTTAAATCTGGTATCGCTTATTCCTTCTTGCGTAATAACTGGTATCTCGAAAATGAACTATCCACTATTCAAGGCGTCCTTGCTGGTGCCCCTTGGGTTACCTCTGCTGGAAATGGAAAAGTTGGCTGGGCTTTACAACAAGACTATGCAGAAGCTGCAGCCACTGTCCTTACAGAAGACGGACACGAAAATACGATTTATGAACTTTCTGGCAAACCTTTATCACAAGAAGAAATCGCTGCTGCTATTAGCCAGGTAATTGGAAAAGAAGTACCTGTCCAACAAGTAGATGACACAACTTATGCAGAAATAATAACACAAGCTGGCGTACCAGATTTTCTTGTTCCAATGCTTGTCGCTATCCAAAAGGGTATTCGTGAAGGTTCATTAGAAATTGAAAGCAATGATTTTGAGAAATTGCTTGGACGTTCTGAAACTCCTATTTTGGAAGGGATTAAACAGCTTATTGCTGGAATTGAAAAATAAATAAGGTATACAAGTTAAAAAGGTATGGATCCTGTGAGGAAACATACCTTTTTATCAATCCTTAAACATTAATATCTAAGCTGTATCCTTGCAAAGTAACTTTTCCAAGTAATCCACTAGGCTGTAATACACGATATTGAGATAAAAAATCCTTTTGCATCGTGCCTAATGTATTAGTTACCTCTATTATTAATGTATTTTCTCCTTCTATCAAATAATCTGTAACATCAAATTTATAAGGTTTAGCAATCTTAATTCCTGCTTTATTTTCATTAACAAATACTTCAGCTATTTCATATACATCTCCTAAATCCAAAAAGTAATTACTTTCCTTTTTCTCTAAAAAATTAAATGAAATCTCATACCGAATTGTGCCAGAAAAATTTGGATATAAAGATGGTTTAGCTATATTTTCAAGTTGTTCTATCTTAATTGTACTCTCAAAATCAGGATACTTTTGTGCTGTGCTAAAGGAAACTTCCCAAGTACCCTCTATATCTATTTGTGACTCTTTTTTAAGAGTTGAGTACTTCTCAGCTTCTAGTTTTTCCTCCGTTACGATATATAAACAGGATTCTTGAGGAGATAGCTTTATAGAAATTTCATTTTGTTTTTGTTCTACACTAAATGAAATTCTATTATGCATTGCATCATAGGAATAAATATACCCCTTTTGTTGTAGTATTACACTGGTTTCCACTTCTAAATCGGGTGATTCATTAAAGAACATATATACCTCATCATTTCCATGACGATATTGATAATATCGAAGAGTTGGTGAAGGATGACTCAATGAAATTTCATAGGAACCGACAGAACGCAAATAACCTGCTAGCTCCTTTAAAGAAACAATCTGAACTTGTTTACTTTTCTTATTCTCAAATAAAGTGCAGTACGCTTCTATTGATTCTCCTTCACTTGAATCTACAGGATATCCTTCTAGAAAAATAACCATTGCTCCTTGAGATAGAAGTTTCTTTATTAACTTCATAAAAGTTAACGGAAGTTTTTCTGCATAAGGAATAATAAGATTTTGAAACTTCTCTCCATGTAAGACAATTTGATTATTTAGTACTTTAGCTTCTTTTAGCATTTCGATAGAAATAACATCAAAGTCAATCTGATTCCGTGTTAATTCCTTAGCCGGCTTTTGAAACAACATCGCTTCACCTGACCATTCAGCTTCTGCATGATAAAGTATTAAAGAAGTTGCTACATGCACTCCATCACTTAATAGCTCGGATATACGATTGGTATAGTTCATTAATAATGGTAAATATCGATATTGAGCATCATTTCCATGTGCATAGAAATGGGGCGGACAATCAGAATCTGGATAAGGTGCCATATCAAATGCATGAGGGACAAAATGATTGACTCCTCTTACAAGCATGTGGTCTGTCATCCATTTCATCAAGTTTAACCCTTCTGACCAGCCATACGCTCCATATATTTCACATATTGTTCTGCCCATTTTCTTTGGATCTAAATGGCCAAGTGAAGCACCCATCTTTGCTAATCCATAGTGAAAGAATTCTCCATCCCATCCAGTGGATGTAAAAGTTTTAAAATAATCCTCATCCATTCCTGGAAGTAATTGATGAAGTACTACATCAATGCCAGCCATGCTCTGTCCTTCAATTGCCCTATAATAATGGCCAGCTCCATAACCAAGACGTCCATGCGCATTATTATCTTCAATTAAATGTCCAATATATTCTACTCCGTGATCATGACACCAACTTGCTAATTTTCCTGTAAAATTAGCAGCGTATGCTTGAGAAACAATATCCATATAAACATATCGTACAAGACTTTGGTCTGTTGTACCGTTTGCCATTAATAATGGTAGTAGTACCTTTGCTTTCTTTCCAAGTTTTGTTTCTAGCAAACCCAATAAATCGGTTCTCCATGGGAGAACCATTTCCGTTTTCCCGATAATGGCATTAGGACCTTTAATATTTCCAAATCTCGGTTCATCTGTAAAAAATCCAGCTATTGTAGTTCCAAAATACTCAGAAAAATGCTCATAATGTGCTTGATACACAGTATCAATTAACACTTGTGTAGCCTTAGGATCGATTGGATTCAGATACCCCTCAGTAGATGCTTCCCCTCCATTAAAGGTTTCTACTAATGTAAATATACGCCAATTTCCAGCTGGGATATCCCAATAAACTACTCCATCATTCATATATGCAGTAATATCCGTTAATGTACTCGTATCTATTGTTTCATAATTAATTACTTTTGCAGCTATGATAGCGACTATTTTTTCTCCGGATTCATTCCCTTCCTTTTGCATCTGGGCTTTATCTGTACCCACTGTCATAATTGAATTTCTATCCCCTCCAGCATGCCATTTAACGATAATTCCCGCATCCCTTTGTGGTCCATGGTAATCCACTTGATTGATTTTTAAAAATTTCTTTCGAAGTTCAGGAAAGTCTTTTAAAATCACACCGTTCGCATATCCTGTTGGAAAATGAGAATCATCAAATAGCCAAACTTTCATATTCTTTTCTTTTGCAGCTTCTAATACTACTTTTAGATCTGTCCACCATTTTTCCCCTACAAAATCAGGATGCGGTCTAGGCTCTACACAAAGTGCTTTAATGCCACTTTCATATATTTTATTAACATACTCTTGAATAACTTTCTCTGATTCTCCGTGCATCCACAAGAAAGGAAATATATAATTATCTTCCTGTTCATTAAGTAACTTTGTAATTTTATTCATCTAAACCCTTTCCTTTCAATACATTTCCAATAACTTCGAAGCTTATAAACTAGCAGATATATTTAGATTATTTAAGCCCCTTGTTCAAAATTCAACGCGGGGCTTGTAAGTAAAATTTTTGAACCCTTGTAATCTCCACGATAAGAAATTAGATAAAGAGATTATTTTACTAATTCATCATCCCTTGATACAAATAGATAGGTTAATAAGAGAGGAACAAAAAACGCAATAGTTGATGCAATTAAATAAGCTGTGAAACTAACATCAATTCCTTCTGGATTAATAAACAATGGAGCGGCAAACAATGCATTTCCACCAAAGCCAAACATCTTTGCATTCATTGCTGCTGTTATCCCTCCTGCAATTCCCCCTCCAATGAAGGCTGCGATAAACGGCTTCTTATACGGTAACGCTATACCATATATAATAGGCTCTGTTACTCCAAATAATCCTGTAAGTCCTGTTGAAAATCCTAGTGAGCGTTTTACTTTGTTTTTTTGTTTTAAAGCAAAACCAATCGCCGCACCTGCTAGTGCAAAAACAGTAACATTTAAAATGGCATTAATTGGATCTTCTCCCATAGTTGCAATATTATTAATTAAAATTGGAATGAAGGCATAGTGCAGACCAAAAATAACTACCAATTGCCAGAATGCCCCTAAGATGATACCAGTAATAATCGGGCTAAATCCATAGATTGCTTGTGTGCTAGATGCTAGAATATCACTTATATAAGTCATAATTGGCCCAATAACTAAAAATGTAAGTGGAACAGTTATACTTAAAGTAATAAAAGGCGTTAAAAATAATTGAACAGACGAAGGAACAACTTTTTTTACTCTTCTTTCCACATAAGCTGCTAGTGCTACCGCAGCAATAATAGGAAAAACAGAGTTGCCATAACTAGTAAGTACAACAGGAATTTTCATAAATGTTATATTGGTTCCTTCATTATATAGTGTTACGATATTTGGATAGACGAGTGCCGCTCCAATTGTTGCTCCAATATAGGGATTAGATTTAAATTTTACAGCTGCTGAAAATCCTAGAATAATTGGAAGAAAGTAAAAGAATCCATCTGCAAATGCATATAAAATTTGATAAGTACCATTTTCTGTTGATAAGAGATTAAAGGAGGTTAGCCCCGCAAGTAATCCCTTCATGATACCCACCGCTGCCATAACACCCATTACTGGAAAAATAATCCCCGAAATCAACTTGAAGAAACGATTAAACAATCCAGCCTTTTCATTATCATCAATTATTTCCTCTGGAGTTTGTTGCTCTTGAATCCCAAGAATTTCATAAACTTTATCGTATGCCTTGGATACTTCTGTTCCAATAATCACTTGATATTGTCCACCAGATATCGTTACACCAAGCACTCCTGGAATTTGTTTTACATTCTTTGTATTTGGAACTTTATCATCTTTTAAAACGAAACGTAGTCTTGTCATGCAATGTGTTACATTTCTAATATTTTCTTTACCACCAACTTCAGAAATAAGCTGTTTTGCCAATGAAGAATAATCCATTTAACCTCACTCCTTTTCTTTCCTAACTTAACCATCAATTATTCATGCGCGCATGTATTATTAATAATAAAATTTGTAAATTATTAGAATTTGCAAATTTGTAATCGTTAACACTTTGAATTGTAAACGATTTTATAATAAAATTAAATTGCGATAGTTAACTTGAAATATTACCAAACTTAACTTAATGAAATGAGTGTTTTAATGTTACCAAGTGAATTAAGGAAGTTTCTATTTACAATGACAGAAAGTGAAAAAGAGCACAAAAAAAATTCCAGACTGCAAAGTACTATATATGATAAATTTGAGACAGTTTGTGTAGAAGATAAAGAAGTTTATGTATTTAAACTTGATGAACAAAGGAAATCTACTACATTAGCATACGAACGTAATCCCAAGTTTGAAATCGTTAAGCATTCTAGATACTCCATCATCCCTTTTCACATCCATGATTATATTGAAATGAATTATGTTTATTCAGGATCCTGTACTGCATTAGTCCAAGATCAAATTATCCACTTGAAAAGTGGGGATATTTGTATAATGGACACACTTGTACCACACACGATTACTGATGTAGAAGAAGAAGATATTGTTATCAATTTTTTAATGAGCAAAAGCTATTTTACTGCATCTATGTTAAGTCGTATATCAAGTAATAGCATTATTTCTGACTTCCTATTAGATGCAATCACCCAGGATAGGCAGCATAATCGCCATATCTTGTTCCACTGCCAAAGGAGCGACAAATTTGAATATCTAGTTGAAAACCTCTTATGTGAGTACTACAATCCTAGCTTCTGTGCAAAAGATATAATCGATGCGTATATGATTTTAATTTTTGCAGAATTGCTATTCCATTATCAAAGAGACACTAATACAAATTCATCCAATTCTAGACAGCCATATATATTGGAAATTCTTCAATTTATTGAAGAGAATTTCCAAACTTGTACATTAAACTCTACTGCAGAACATTTTTCTTTTCATCCAAATTATTTAAGTAGAATGATTAAGAAAAATACCGGAAAAGGCTTTAAACAACTTCTTCAAGAACAAAAATTAAATAAGGCTGGTTTTCTTTTAGCTAATACAGAGAAAAGTGTTGAAGAGGTATTAATGGAAGTAGGTTATCAAAATCATGGATTCTTTAATAAAATTTTTAAAGAACGGTATGGACTATTACCAAAGGAATACCGGAAGGATAAAAAGGCTGATAAAAATGGAGGAGAATGACAGATTCGATCTCATCATTCTCCTCCTTTATCATTAGAAAAGATATAAATATCTCTATAGTAACTCTTCTACACCTCTCATTTGATCAAATGCTTAATCTTCTCCTCTGTACCTGTTCCATCAACTGGTGTGTAAATACTACATCTTAAATCATTCGCACCATGAACCTGTAAAGACGTTAAATTATAAATCATTTTGCCTGCCTTAGAATGACGAAATTCAATTAATACCTCAGGAGCAGAGCTTATTTCACTTTCATTCCACATCTTATTGAAAACTGGATAGTTCCTTTTCATATTTTCAATAAATTCTCCATACCATTCATCTGCCATATATTGACCTAAATACGTACGAAAGATAGAGATAAATCCTTTGACAAAGTCCTCCCAATTGACTGCCAATGCTCGTAGCTCCTTCCTCGAAAAAAGCAATTCAATCAGATTTCTTTTTTCAAGCGGGAGCTTTTCGAAATCCAAGAATACTTGTTTAGCAGCTTCATTCCATCCTACAATAAAAGACCGGCGATCGGTAATAATAGTAGGGCAATAACGAAGCTCTTTTAAAATTCGCTCTAAAGAAGGGGTAATGATACCTTCTTCCTCTTCCTTAGGAAAAAAGGAATTTCCCTCTTCAAAAGCTAATCCATATACATATTTTCTCTCATCCAAATTTAATTGCAGGGCGTCTGCTACTGCATCGAGAACGGAAATAGACACTTTAATATCTCTTCCCTGCTCTAGCCATGTGTACCAAGTAGTGCTTACTCCCGCTAACTGTGCTACTTCTTCGCGGCGAAGTCCCGCTGTTCTCCTTCTACTCCCAACAGGAAGACCGACCATTTGTGGCTGGATTTTTGAACGCTTTGTTTTTAGAAAATCGGATAGCGCTTCTAATCTTATATCTCTATTCATATGTATTCTCCTTTTTAAGCTAGTACTTTTTATACTAGTATAAACTACAACTTGTAATAGGATAATAAAAGAATACAATAAAGAAAAAAGGAATGGGGGAAAAATGGTGAGAAGAGTTGTGATAACTGGAATGGGAATTATTTCACCGTTAGGAAACAATGTAGGTGATTATTGGCAGCGCCTCCTAAAAGGGGAATCTGGAATCCGTCCTATTGAACATTTAGATGTCTCTAATTCTAAAACTAAAATAGCTGGAATTGTAACAGACTTTCATCCAGAAGATAGATGGGGAGCAAAGGAAGCGAAGAAACTCGATCGGTTTAGCCAGTTTGCTTTAGCTGCAGCTGAAGAAGCGTTAACAGACTCGCAGTTAAATATAGAATTAGTAGATAAAGAACGTCTAGGTGTTTATGTTGGATCAGGAATCGGCGGTTTGACAACCCTTATTGATAACGTCAATACTTTAAATCAAAGAGGACCAAATCGAGTTAGCCCTAACTTAGTGCCGATGATGATTTCTAATGCTGCTGCTGCACAAATTAGCATCAAACTTGGAGCTCAAGGTCCTTCTCTCTCTCCTGTAACTGCATGTTCAATCGGAAATACATCGATTGGGGAAGCTTTTCACACGATTCGTAATGGCGATGCTGATGTTATGTTTGCTGGCGGTGCAGAAGCTGCTGTTACAAATTTATCTTTAGCGAGTTTTGGAAATGCAAGAGCATTGTCTACAAGAAATGAGGAACCTGCTACAGCAAGTAGACCTTTTGATATAAATCGTGATGGTTTTGTAATGAGCGAAGGTGCAGCTATTTTAGTAATCGAAGACTTAGAACATGCCATTAAACGCAATGCTCCTATATTAGCCGAAATCATCGGATATGGAGCAAGCTCAGATGCCCATCATATGGTTGCCACCCATCCAGAAGGAAGAGGTGCTTTTCTTGCCATGAAAAATGCTTTAGCAAAAGCAAATATCACTCCTGCTGACGTAGATGTGATTAGTGCCCATGCAACGAGTACACCAGTGGGAGATTTATCAGAAACATTAGCTATTAAGCGATTATTTGAAGAACAAGCCTATAAAATCCCAGTAACTGCGAATAAGTCGATGCTTGGTCATATGCTTGGTGCTGCTGGTGGAGCGGAAGCAATTGCTCTTGTAAAGAGTTTGCAAGAAGGCATTATCCCACCAACAATTAACTTAGAAAATCCAGACCCTGCCTGTGATTTAGATTACATTCCTGAAGGAGCTAGAAAAGCCTCCTTATCCATCGGTCTATCCAATTCCTTTGGCTTTGGTGGTCATAATTCAGCCATTGTATTAAAAAAATATTAATAGAAAAGACTAGGAAAACAACGATAAGTTTTCCTAGTCTTTTCTATCTGAACTTAAGCAGCAAGCTTCTTTTTATGCTCTTTATCAAGAAATGAAAAATATGGAAGTGTTATTCCTAATAAAGAGGTGGTCACAATCAACGCCCCAATTAAAATATATAAAGGGCGAATGCCCCATAGTTCACTTAATGCCCCGCCTAATAATACGCCAAATGGCATCATTGCTCGAATAATGAAGGATCTGACTGAAATAATTTTCCCCATTAAATGATTGGGTACGATTTGCTGACAAAACGTTATATTGTGGATGCTAAAAAACGCCATTCCTATACCAGCAATTATTTCTGTAATGATAGCAATAATGATAGAACTTGTAATCCCGAGATTAATATAGGTCAATCCTCCAATAAATAGAGCCCCTAGCATCAATCGCCTCCTCGATTGAAATTTTACTTTTCCAACAAATAATGTCCCTAGCATATAACCTAAAGGAAAACCTGCCATAAAATACCCATACATAGCATTATTTCCGTCTAGTACCGTTTTGATATAAGGAATATTAATAACCATGGTAACCCCTACTCCAAATTGAACAAATGCTAGAAAAATACCTAGCCATACAATTATTCTTTGTTGAAAAAAATAGCTAATTCCCTCCATAAATTCAGTTGCCCATGCTTTTCTCTCTGCTTTATCTTCTCTTTCCTCATTAATGCCTAGTAAAAGACTTCCACTAATGATTAGCGCAATAAAAATAAAAGATAAAGTACTGCCAATACCGATTGATTCAATGACAATCCCTGCTATAACTGGTGCTGTAAACGTCATTAATCTTGCCATTCCTTCAACATAAGCATTCGCAGTGCTTAATTGCTGTTTCGAAACAAGACTAGGCAATATCGCTTGGTTGGCTGGAGAGTATATGGGGGTTATTAACCCAATGATGAGTTGGACAATATAAATATGCCATGGAACTAATGAGTTAGTAATATAGCTGATGAGCGGAAATAGAAATACTAATCCTCTGCTCCAAAGGGCGAAAATCATCATCCATTTTCTACTCCAGCGATCAATGTATGGACCAATAAAAAGCTGAAGTATGAGGGATGGTATGAAATATAATAGCCACATACTTCCTAACGCCCAAGAAGAACCGGTGATTTCATAGATTAATAGAGAGTTGCAAAAAGTTCCAAAAGCTCCCGCCAACTCTGACATGCCATTTCCAATCCACATGAAAGTGAATGATTTATTTCGGAAAATATTCAAACGAACACCACTTTCTTTGGTTTGGCTGATATCCCCCTTGCTTTGGCTGATATCCTCCTTATTTTGGCTGATATCCTCCTTGCTTTGGCTGATTTCCTCCTTATTTTGGCTGATATATGCTAAGTCTTGATCATATCCTAAGTGATTTTACTTCAAAATCTATTATTGCTGAATGTATTGCTCCAATTCTTTTGCTATAGATGTGATAGCACTATTCTTTAACACATATTTTCCATCTTCTATTCCTACTAGCTGTGCAGATCTCAAAATTTTTAAATGATGATGAATCGTGGACTTTCCCATTTCTAATTTTTCCGTTATTTCTTGTAAGGTTCGACTTTTTTCAAACAATAATTTTACCATTCTTAGACGAACCTCATCCCCTAATGCTTTATGTTTCAAAACAAGAAAATTACTTGGCATATATTTATCACTTGGAGATATACTTTCATTTGAAACCGGATAATAGTAGACTTTTATTCCTTTTAAATCTGCTGCTATATTCCATGGTCTATATATGTACTGGGGAATGAGCAATACCTTATAAACGCTTGGTTCTGGCAAATAACTTATCCCTCCCGTAGCCCATTCTACAAATTCCTCTGGTTCCATTTTCTGTTTCATCTTTTCTTTTGCTTGGGCATCTGTTTGTAAGATTGATGTTAATTTTTTTAATTCAGGTTGTACGACTGATTCATACCATCCACTCATGACCGTTATTAGATGCTTCTTTAATTGCTTTTCATCCACTTTGCAAATAAAAGAAATATAGCTTGGAAAAAAAGGGTTATCTTTTGTTGCTTCTCTTAACTGCTCTATCGCAGATTCGTTTTTATCAGCAGCCTGCTCTCTAATAGGCTGATAGTTTTCACTTATGAATGGAATACATTGATAGATTAATTCTCTTTCTGTAAGTTTATCGATATATTCGGTAAATACTTCTAGGCTGGAAAAATCCTTTTGATGAAGCAATTGAAGCAGCGCTTTCCATGTATTATTCGTTTCTACATAATCTAAGTGTACTTGTAAATCTTTAGAAAGGCTTAATCTAATATCTTTCCAATAGCTCTCAGGTTTTTCTAATGAATCCAGTAGACGATTATTTGTGATAGCAGCTATCCCTAGAGCACATTCCCATAGAATCGAATGCTTTATTTCAACTTGATACTTCTCTTGTTTCCGACCTGTTGTGCTAAAAACTTTCACTGGAAAACACCTCCATTTATTTTATTTATATTTTAAATTATTCGAATTAATTATTCAATAATTTTCGAACTAGTAATTCAAAAAAACTCGACCAATATAGTCGAGGTCGAGTTTCCACGGATTAGTATCGTTCTTTTCGTAAATAATTATGACGAATAAACAAAGATTTATTTTTATAAATTATCATACTCACAAGCGCAAGGAGGAAGCCTGAGCAAATAAAGACTATCCTTACTCCAAATAAATCTGTCACTATTCCCATTAATAAGGAGCCGAGCCCAAAAATGCCGGTACTAATTGCTCCTAGTGAAGTATATACCGTCGATAGTTTTTCTTTGTGAACACTTGTCTGAATGACCGTTTGTTGAGGGATATTTTTTACTTGTGTAAAAATACCGACTCCAAATGATATTGCTAAAGCAAGGATGGGAATGCTATTTAAACTAAATAATATCGTGAGAAGAAAACTTAAAAAAGAGCCTACTATTAGAAATGACTCTAATTTTTTTCCCACTAAGGAAGAATACTTAATGCAATAGAGGCTTCCCAAAATTAATCCAAAAAAGAATGCTCCATTTATAAATCCCCACCACTGTTGATCTACCTTTAAAGCATCATGAATAAATACATATAAAACAGCCGCAATCCATACTGTTCCAGCAAGGCTTTCTAAACATTCAATCAAAGCTAATTTCTGTAAGACTGGCGTATGAAATAATGTCTTCCATCCCTCTTTGATTTGTTCTATCTTCCCTGCTGTACCGATAACTTGGGCAGATACTTTTTCCAACAACCATAGTAAGGTACTTGAAATAAGAAATAATCCACCAACAAACCAAATTAATTGCTGTGGACTAAAAAAAAGAAGGAACATACTTCCTACAAACCACATTGCTGCTTGGATCAATTGTGTTGCTGTTTCTGAGATTCCATTTGCTTTCATTAATTTCTCCGGTTTAACGTAATAAGGTATTAATGTTTGTCTGATTGGATTTGCACAGCCATCAAGAAATGCAATGCAAGCTATCACCATAAAGACGACATAATAATTTGATGCCGTTATGCCTGGTAAGAATAGGCCTAAGAGCAAAAGGAATACTGTCTTTGTGATTTGCGAACATGCTAATAACCGGTTCAATGGAACTTTCCCAACGAAAAGGGGTGTTATAATACTCGATATAAACATGCAGGTTGTGATTATAAAAGGAACGAAAGATGCCGCCGTTGCCGATCCCTTTAGCGTGTAGATAATACTAATAACACCTACCGTATAGAGGACGTCCCCTATATTGGCAAAAGACTGCCCGATCAGTAACAATGAAAAGTTTTTATTTGCTTTCATGTTTATCCCCCATTAATTGATAAATTCTTTATTAGTTAGTGGGAGACTATTAAATTGGACAATTCATTCTGTAATCTACTCCTTATAAGCGGATAAGCCAGGGGGATAGAGGCATATCACAAAATTTTGTTACATTCATCTTATCATAAATGAGTTATTTTCTTGCTTTAAGTTTGAAGAAAGTTATTTTTGTGGAGATGTGGTTTTTTCGGATTTCTCTGTTCCCTTTTGTTCTTTTCCTTTGCTGCAACGGTCACTGAGCAGCTTTCTCTGTTCCCTTTTCCCCTTTCCTTTGCTACAACGGTCACTGAGCAGCTTTCTCTGTTCCCTTTTCCTTTGCTACAACGGTCACTGAGCAGCTCTCTCTGTTCCCTTTTCCCCCTTTCCTTTGCTACAACGGGTCACTGAGCAGCTCTCTCTGTTCCCTTTTCCCCCTTTCCTTTGCTACAACGGTCACTGAGCAGCTTTCTCTGTTCCCTTTTCCCCCTTTCCTTTGCTACAACGGTAACAGACAAAACAACCAAATATCTCCCTCTCTTTATAAAGCACCATCCACTTGCAACACAAAAAAGGAGCACTTTTTCAAGTGCCCAGTCTCGACTTCTATACGCATGCTTCGTTTTATCTGATAAAAAAGCGCAATTTCTGCTTTCTCTTAAACCGTCCATTTAATCAATAATCCTGCATGGGCAAGGCCGCCGCCAAATCCATATAATAATACATGGTCACCGAATTTTAATTTCCCTTCTTTTACTCCTATATCCAATGACAATGGGATCGTTCCAGAAGAGGTATTTCCATAATGAACTAAGCTATATAATGTTTGTTCCATTGGAAAATTGCTTTTCTCACAAATTGATTCTAACATTCTTAAATTGGCACTATGGGGTACAAACCAGTCCACCTCATTTAGGTTCATACTTCCTTTTTCTACAACAGTTTTCATGCCGTTCGTAACCGTTTTAATGGCCCATTTATAGACTTCTCTACCATTTTGGACGATACAGCCATTCCCTAGTAAGTCCATGCCGTTCATTTGCGTAGCTAGACTTGTAGAATATAAATGATGCCCGCCTTCTCCTTCCGAACCTATATGAGAAGAGATAAAGCTTGGCTCTGCTTCATCATATTCTAAAAGAACGGCTCCTGCTCCATCACCAAAAAGGATACAAGTCGTACGATCGGTGAAATCCGTAATTTTTGATAATGTTTCCGCTCCTACAACAAGAACTTTTTTATTTAGACCTGAAGTAATCAATCCATTAGCCACATATAATCCATAAGTAAATCCTGCACAGGCTGCATTTAAATCAATTGCTCCTGTATTCTTTATTCCTAATTTAGCCTGCAGGCTGGAAGCTACACTTGGTGTTTTATATTCAGGAGTCATTGTACAAACAATTATTAAATCAACATCATCAACCTTTTTGTCGTATCGCTCCATTAAATTAAGGACTGCTTGATAGCTAAGATCACTGGTAAACTCTTTTTCATTCGCTATTCTTCTTTCCTTGATGCCGGTTCGCTTTACAATCCATTCGTCGTTTGTCTCTACCATTTTTTCTAAATCATTATTTGTTAAAATACGTTCAGGAACGTATGAACCTATCGCCGTAATACGTGCTTTGGATGTTGTCATTCACATCACCTCTTCTTTTATTTACTTATATATTACCACCAATTACTATTACCTGGTACTAATTTTTACTCAAACTAGTTCCTCTTTTAAAAGATTTCATTCATCACACTTTAGAATATGTTTTTTTGCTGCATTTGCTTTACCTATTTTCATCACAAAAAATCCTCACCCCATTTATAAGGTAAGGATTCTTCCATGCCTATTATGACTAATCTATTGTCATTTACTTCTTACTTGATATATCAAGCCAAACGGCAACAATTAAAATCAGCCCTTTTACTATATATTGCCAGAAGGTTTGGATATTCATCATGCTCATTCCATTATCGATACTAGCCATAATTAAAGCACCAATTAGTGCTCCAACAATTTTCCCTTTTCCACCTATCAAACTAGTTCCACCGATAACACATGCTGCAATCGCGTCAAGCTCATACATATTACCTGCACTTACAGTTGCTGCGTTTAATCTACTTGTTAAGAGAACACCAGCCACGCCAGCGAGACCGCCCATCGTAATAAAAACCCACAGCGTATTTCGTTTAATATTGATGCCGGACAATGCTGCTGCCTCTTGGTTTCCACCAATTGCATAGACGTACCGCCCAAATGGCGTTTTATTTGAAATAAAAATGAAAATTGCAGCTAATGCTAAAACAATTAAGATTGGAATTGGAATACCTAAATAACGATTTAACATATAGGTTGCTAACAGAATAAAAAAGGAATAGGCAGCAACTTTGCCATAGTCAACCTTCGCAGCGGGAATCATTAATCCCATATTTTTTCGTTTTGCACGATTTTGAATCGTCCAAAAGACTAATAAAGCAATACTAACTAATGCAAGAATATATCCAGGGATGTATGGAAAATAACTAGTTCCAATTTTTTTAAAACTATCACTCATGGGTGCAACAGTTTGCCCCTTACTTAGTCCAATGAGAATGCCTCGGAAGATAAGCATTCCTCCAAGTGTAACAATAAACGCTGGAACGGCTCGGTAAGCAACCCACCATCCTTGCCATAATCCTAAGAGTGCCCCCACAACTACTGCACAAAGTACCACTAAAAGGGTATTCCAATCATACCAGACTTGCAAAATTGCAGCGATTCCTCCTGTTAAGCCTACTAATGCTCCAACCGATAAATCAATATGACCTGCTACGATAATTAGTGTCATACCGATAGCAAGAACAGAAATAACGGACATTTGCGTAAATAAGTTAGAAATATTTCGGGAAGAAAGAAATTCACCTCCAGTGAAAAAACCAAATATTAATGCAATTAATACTAAAGCAATGATAAGTGTGTAAGATTGCATATCAAATTTAAAGCTCAATTCTCTTTTCTTGCTCTCTTCAACTGTTTGATGTTGAATATTCATTTTTCTTCCCTCCTGTGGCACATGTCATAATTTTTTCTTGTGTAGCTTCTTCTCGTAAAAATTCGCCGGAAATTTTCCCTTCTGCCATAACAAGCACTCTGTCTGACATCCCTAATACTTCAGGCAATTCTGATGAGATAATAACAATTCCTACCCCTTGTTGGACAAGCTCATTAATAATCTTATAAATTTCATATTTTGCTCCAACATCAATTCCTCTTGTTGGCTCATCAAGAACTAATATTTTAGGATTATTTAACAGCCACTTACTTAAAACTACTTTTTGTTGGTTTCCACCACTTAGTTGCCCAACTTTTGCTTCTAAGCTCGGAGCTTTTAACTTCATTTTTTCCGTTATATCTGTTGCACTTCTCACTTCTAATGCCTGATCAATAATATTTAGCTTAACGACTTTATTTAAAGCAGCTAACGTCGTATTTTTTGTTATGTCCATTCCTAGCACAAGACCGTAGCGCTTACGGTCCTCTGAAACATACGCTAATCCTTCTTTAATTGCATCAGCAGGTTTTTGAATATTTGTTTCTTTTCCATCGATGATGACCGTTCCTTCTTTTTTCCCCTTTAACCCTCCAAAGAGACTAATAAATAATTCTGATCGGCCCGCTCCCATTAATCCGGAAAATCCTAAGATTTCTCCTTTTTTAAGCAAAAAGGATACTTGATCAATGACTTTATTTCCTTGCTCATCATATGCAGTATAATCTTTCACTTCTAGGATAGTTTCTTTACTAATAACATGCTCCTCATATGGAAACAGTTCTGTTAATTCTCTTCCTACCATCTTTGTGACTATTTTATCCTCTGATAATTCTTCAATGGCATTAGTACTAATGGTCTGGCCATCTCTTAATATTGTTACAGAATCAGCAAGTGACATAACTTCTCCTAATTTATGAGAAATATAGATACAGGTAACTCCTTGTGAGCGCAAGTCTTGCAAAAGATTGATTAAAATTTCCACATCACTTTCTGTTAAAGCGGCAGTTGGTTCATCCAAAATGAGTATATTCGTTTTTTTTGTTAAAGCTTTCGCTATTTCCACTAGTTGTTGTTTACCAACTGTTAAATCAGCAACTTTTGTTTGTGGATCAATAGTTAATCCAATATGATCGAGCCACTTTTGAGCCTCTACATAAATTTCATTCCAGTTGATTACCCTTTTTCTCATCAGCTCATGACCAAGGAAAAGATTCTCGGCCACTGACATCTCACCTACAAGAGCAAGCTCTTGATAGATAATGCCAACTCCTGCCTCCTGGGATTCCTTAATCGATTTAAATTGTACGTTTTGTCCATTAATGATGATTTGCCCGTCGTATGTTCCATGTGGATAAACTCCACTTAAGATTTTCATTAATGTTGATTTACCTGCACCATTTTCTCCGCAAAGTGCATGAATCTCTCCCTTTTTTACGGAAAAAGTAACGTTATCTAATGCCTTAACACCTGGGAATTCTTTCACGATCCCTTTCATTTGAAGTGCATATGTGTCCATTATTCATTCACCACCTATTAGTCAGGGAAAGCATAAGCTGCTCTCCCTTTGATTAAATATCTTGGAGCTTACGGACGTGCTGGTCGTTCATTTTCTGGAACATTTTTATAGATATCATCATAAGAATGGAATCCATCCTTAATTACAGTGTCAATAATGTTCTCTTTACTTACTTTAATTGGATCCAATTTTATAAATGGCACTTCCATTTTTCCATTATTAACGGTTGAATCGGATGTTACTTCTTCTCCTTTTCCTAACTGAACAGCTACTTCAGCACTCTTTGTTGCAATTGCCTTAATTGGTTTATAAACGGTCATTGTTTGAACACCTTCTGCAATACGTTGCACTCCTGCTAAGTCAGCATCTTGCCCAGAGATAACTACTTTTCCAGCTAAATCCTGTGCTTCTAGCGCTTGAATCGCTCCTCCAGCAGTACTATCATTAGAGGCAACCACTGCATCAATATCATTTTTATTTGCAGTTAAAGCATTTTCCATGATTTTCAACGCTTCATTTGCGTCCCAATCTTTTGCCCATTGATCACCAACGATTTCAATATCCCCTTTATCAACTAGTGGCTGAATAATATTCATTTGTCCTTCTCTAAACATCTTGGCATTATTATCAGTTGGGGACCCTCCCATTAAGAAGTACTTTCCAGAAGGTACTTTTTCAACCAGATACTCTGCTTGCATTTCCCCAACACGTACATTATCGAATGAAACATAAGCGTCAATATCGGTTCCATTAATTAATCGGTCATATGCTAAAACAGGAATACCTTCTGCCTTCGCTTGATCGACTACTGTTGACAGGGCATCTGAATTAATAGCGATAATGACTAGTGCATCAATACCTTGTGAAAGCATATTTTGTATTTGGGATAATTGTTTTGCTTCATCACCATTTGCGGATTGTACTAACACATCTGCTCCTAACTCTTCTGCCTTTTCAACAAAAAAATCACGATCATGTTGCCAGCGCTCTAACGTTAAATCGGAGACAGAAAGACCAATTGTAATTTTTTCTTTTTCCGTTCCCCCTTCAGCCTTATTTCCTTTTTCATTTGCTGGTGTGCCATTTGCATCCTGCCCACATGCAGCCATTAGGAACATTAGTGATAGAATAAGTACGAAAGAAAGAAACCCCTTACATTTCCTCATAAAAACATCCTCCTAGTTTTAAATAGTTGATAAGATATGATTCCTTGTTTCTTTAAGTAAGACATAAGCTGATTAACCAGTCTGAAGTTGCTAATAGTTTGATAAAACGCATAGTTGAGTAGAAATAACTTCGTCTATTCCCTCCTCTAAACTGTTTGTAAAACGCTTTCATACACAGGATATATTTTTTCCTACCTATTGGAAATGGAATATATTTTATAATCCTATAATATTTTTCGAATTTCCTATTTTCTTATAAAGAAAACTTCCATCAGTGGGGTTTTTCCTCCTCCCCACTGATGGTTAGTTGCACTTATCGGACCTTTACGGGCAGTTATCCTAGCTTCTTCGATTTTCCGCAGCTTGAGATGGGGGTTTTACTGCCCGTTAAGAGTGGGATCAAGAAAACTTCCATCAGTAGGGGCTTACTGGCCGTTATGAGTGGATAAATAAAAAAACATTCATCATAAATGAATGCTTCTGCAAAGTATTTGACTAGAATTTTTGCTTTTTTACTTTTAATGCGACTATCCAGTTTACTCATCCCGATACTGGGTAGGATTAACTCCTGTTACTTTTTTAAATACGGAGCTAAAGTAATAAGCATCTCTATACCCTATCTGTGCGGCGATTTCTTTAATGCGTAAATCTGTATTCTTTAACAGCTCTTTGCCCTTCTGGATACGTATATTTGTTAAATAGTCACTGAAATGTTCGGAAGTGATTTCTCGAAATAATATACTTAAATAACTAGGACTTATATTAAATTCACGAGATAGGCTAGTTAACGAAATATTTTCGGCATAGTTTTCATTCATGTACGCTTTCATTTCCACAATAAGCCTTTCTATTCGATTCCCACGTTTCGATTCGATGAAAGAACTAATGGTGGAATAAAAAGAATATAAGCGTTCCTCTATTTCCTTGTAGGTAAAATTATTATCTTGGTTAAAATAGATGGGGAGGCCCATTTCTTCAAATATCTCGTTCACGTCATACCCTTGTTCATTTATTGTCTTACAGGACATAAATACGATATTGTTAATGGCTGTTGCAACTGCTTCATATGGAATACTTGCATTCTTTAGTTCTGTGAGCAATTCCGCTACATCTTTTTTTACTTCTTCAAAGTCTCCTGATTTTAAGTCCTGATAAATTTTATGATCTACTATTTTTTGTAATTGCTTGCTGTAATAAGTATGATCGCTGCTAATATTATGAAAAAAATACAGAGATCCAGAACCGTGAATTCGACTTAATGCAGCTGCAGAACAAGCTTCCTCATAGGATAGATGCAAATCTAATAATTGATTATATCTATCTCCTATGCCAATTGTTAAAGAGAATCCTTTTTCCTGATCTTCTGTAAGGATAATCTCTTCTAGTTGATGTCTAATGCCCCCAATATCTTCAAATACAATCAACACAATTTGATCAATCTTATAATTTAGAATAAACCCCTTTTCAATCCGATTATGTTCAAGAGACAGCCCCCATTCTTTTTCCAACAAATAAGCAAGTCGTTTGTAGATGGATATATTAAATAAATACTTTTCGTTTTCCTCTATTTCGCTTTTAGTTGTTTGGAGCTGTTCAATATTTAGGACAGCTACGAAAAAGGAAGTATTCTTAAGATGTTCCATTTCCATATATTTTAAGTCGTTCTCCAGATTTCCTACAAAACAGTTGGTCAGTAGATTTTGGATTAGTTTTTCTCTTAAAGAATTCTTATTTTCTTTCAATTGTTTTTTCATCTTTTCAACATTTTCTTGTTCTCCTTTATCCCGAATCAGATCACTTTTTACATTGAGTACAAGTTTTAATAGATTTTTAGATTGAAAAGGTTTTAGCATATAATCACAAACCTTTAACGTGATCGACTTTCTTGCAAAGTCAAAGTCTGCATGACCTGAAATAATAATTACTTTTATTTCTGGATAAAACTCTTTCACATGTTTCGTTAATTGAATGCCATCCATTACTGGCATTTTTATATCGGTAATCAGAATATCAATTCGATTCTTGGCTAATATTCCAACTGCTTCCGAACCATTTTCCGCTTCAAATACTTGTTGGAAACCATAACTTAACCAATTCGTATTATTGATTATTTTGTGACGAATCATATCTTCATCTTCTACAACCAATAAATTAAACATAAGATTCCCCCTCATATTTTTACAATAGGTAAAATGATTGTTACAGATGTTCCCTCATTCGGTTTACTTTTAAAATAAATCCCGTACTCTATTCCATAGGTTAATTTTATTCGTTCATTTACATTTCGAATGCCAAAATATTCATTTTCATCCTCTATTTTTTCTACTCCTGTTAATACATTATTAATGTGATTCACCTTTTCAGCTGACATCCCCACCCCATTATCGATAACTTCCAGAACAACCACTCCCTCCTTTTCTTTTCCTTTAATTACAATTAACCCTTTCTTTTTCATTAACCTTACCCCGTGATAAATCGCATTCTCCACCAATGGCTGCAAAATAAGTTTGATTGTTTCATAGTTTAAAATCTTTTCGTCTACTTCTACTTTTGTATCAAATTTATTAAAAAAGCGAAATTTCTGGATGGTAAAATAGTTACGAATATGTTCCACTTCTGCATCAATAAGAATAATATCCTTTCCATGGCTTAATGATGTTCGAAAAAACATGCCAAGCGCTTCTATTAAATCTAATGCTTCTTCAATTCGTGCTTGCTCTAATAATCCAATAATCGAATCTAATGTATTATAAACAAAATGAGGTTTTATTAATTCTTGCAGTGCTTTCATCTCTATTTTGCGGATTTTTACTTGATCATCCATCGTTTTTTGAACGAGCCATTGAATTCGATTCATTAAATCATTGAAACTGCTTGCTAATTGCCCGATTTCATCGTTCGTTTTAACTTGTGCTCGAATGGCTAAATTATCATCTGCAAACCGTTTAATTGTTCTGCGCAAATCACGAATTGGATTTGTTAAGATATTCGTTAAATAAACACTTATTAACACAACGACAAGAAGACTACCCACAGCAATTGCAAGGGTCAACTGCCGTATTTTATTTATATCTGCATTAAGCTCATCTGCATAAGTAACCCCAATGATATTCCAACCCGTAATCTCAGATCGCTTAAAGTTAACAAGATAATGATTTCCCTCTACCTTTTCTTCAAATGATCCTTTCTCTGCATTTAGTAATCTATCATTGTTCATTAATTCCTTTATAAATTTAGGATGACTTGTATCTACTGGAAAAAACTTTACCTCTCCTGCTCTATCTGTAAAATAGACATAACCCTTTTCTCCTAGCTTGATATCGTTTACAATTCGATTTAATAGACTAACATCAATATCAATAATTAAATATGCTGGTTCACTTAAACTAGGAGATAGAATTTTCTTTCCAATAGAAAAAACATTGCGATTAAACATATCTATATAAGGGGATTTCACCACAAATTCTTCTTCATCTACTTTTCGCATATTCGCAAAAAAAGGGTCATTCCTATCACTCCAATATACACCTTGGGCGCTTATTGTCTCTCCTGTATGCGAAATGATTCTTATATCCACTAAATCAGATTTCATATTCTTAATTAATTGAATCGTTTCCCATAAGCGAACAGTATATTTCTGTATCCCATCTATATCTCCTGCCTCATTTAACCTTAAATACTGAATCGTGTAATAGTCATCATAGATTTCTAAAATATTCTCGATATCCAAAATGTATGTTTCGATATTTTTATCCACGCGTTCAATTACTTCGTTTGTATAAACATTGACACTATTTTGGAGATCATTTATGTAATATTGATAGGAAAGATAACCAAGAATTAATAACGGGATAAGGCTAAGTGCTAAAAAGCAAACAATCATTTTTGTTCGGATACTATAAAGATCGATCCATTTCAGCCATTTCTTCATTTATTTTATCTCCCACGGCTTTTTTCTTTTTAGCAGCTCTTCATAGTTATGCGGACTGCCAAATTCCAATCCCGTATATATCATGGTCTCTTTTACTTCATCTCCATTAATTAATTTATACATATTTTCAACACTAAGACGCCCCATCTCATGAAAGTCTTGTCCGACCAACGCATCTGCTAATCCTTTATTGGCAGCAAATACTATCGGATAAAATGTATCGACAATCACAGCTATTCCACCATTTTCTTTCCACCTTTTATACGAGATCATCCCTTCAGGAGGAGAAAATAACGGCCATGCTCCTGCACTAAAAAACAAATCAAAATGGGGATTTTCTTTTACATAATTCTCTAATAGCTCAGAAGCTCTATTAATGTCATCAAAGGATTCTACCATATCAACAATCTCTAAATCTAATTCTTTCGTTGCTTTTTTAAATCCTTCGATTCTCTCTTGCATATTGACACTTTCCTTAACTCCAGTCATAATCAATACTTTTAGATGACGATGATGCAAGTTTTTTTCTTTTACTATTTTCACCAATGATTCCCCACTTACTTTTCCCAGTTCATAATTATTAGTACCTACATAAAACGCCCGCTTGCTTGCTGGTGCATCTGAATCAAAAGTAGCCACCTTTATCCCTTTTGATACAGCCTTATTGATGAGTGGCGTCATTTTCTTTGTATCCAATACACTAATAACAATGCCATCTACCTTTCTTTCAATTAAACTTTCCACTATTTTTTCTTGCTCCTGACTATCCACTACCATCGGAGCTAACCATTCCATTTTCACCCCTAACTGAGAACTTACTCGTTCTGCTTCTTCCTTTGCTTCTATGAAAACTGGATTATCAAGGGACTTTGTTACAAAGGAAATAATTTTTTCCTTTTCTTGATTAGGTAATGGCTCTTTATAGATTGCTTGCTCATGAGGTTTATTTTTAGATATACGGATACTAGTTGTTTGTCTATTTTCACAAGCACTAACAAATATAAGCAGAATTATTAACAAAATACAGCCTTTGTTTTTCATACTTTCTTCCCCTAACCTACTTGTTGTTTGCCTAGCTCTTAACAAAAAAATAAAGAAAGGATATTCAATACGTTATGATAACTTCTAAGTAAATAATAATGAAACCGCTACCAAAATATAGGGAGTAAAAAATGGAAGATGCAGATTTAATTTGATTATGATGAATTGATTTTAAGGATTCTTTCTCATAAGACGATGGAACAAGATAATTGTTAACAATATTTTCTATTTATTTTTATGCTTTTGTCAATATTAAAGTCACCATTTCTTCTTCTGAAATGGTGACTTTAATAGAATAAGAACTCCAAACGATTAAGAGATAGAGGTCTATTACCATATTCTATTATATATTTCCAATTTATAGGTTTTATTCCGATATATTTATTGTCCTTCTACCACTGTAGAAATCTGCCATGTAATTCCAAACTTATCTTTAACTTGTCCATAGGATGGACTCCAAGGAGTTTCTTGAAGAGGCATGACTACTTCACCACCATCTAGTAGTTTCTCGAATACTTCTTTTGATTTTTCTGAATCATTTAAAAGAACTGCTACGTCCACTTGGGAACCAACTTGATAAGGTTGTCCAGGAAAATTATCGGATAACATTAGAAAAGTATTACCAATTCTTAAATTTGCATGCAAAACAAGATTTTTCATTTCCTCAGAAAGCGGGAATTCTGGGTTATCTGGCATATCACCATATGTTTGTACTCCAAGGTTTTCTGCGTCTAATGCATTTTCATAAAATTTGACAGCTTCTTTGCAATTCCCATTCATTCGTAAATATGCATGAACTCCTAAAATCATAAATACACCTCTTCTTCTTTTAAATATGCACGATACCGAACGTATGATCTTATTTTACTACATGTCTTTTTAATTTTAAACACTTTTTATTACATAATTACTATTTAGTTTTGCCAAATTTCTCTAAAAACAATCTTATTGCTTATTTTATTTAAACACCTAAAAGCTATATCATGTTTCTTCATAGTTTCATAATAAGAGTGAAGACAGAGAATTTTTCATTTTAATAGGAAACCGTGGTTAATCTACTATACGGTGTGTATTATTAAGGGAGAGTGACTTTTTTAAGCAATCTATATATCTTACTATTTTATGCAATAAAAATTCTTAAGAATATCAATCGAAAGTGAGTGTTTCTTCATGCTAGGATTTGAGGAGAGAGTTCGCGAGTTCGAATACAAGTTGAATGATACGGATGACCAAATTGTTGATTTCATCATAAAAAACAAGAATAAAGCAGCTAATATGGCCATCCAGCAAATTGCTGTTCAACTATTTACTGTACCTAATACCATTACACGATTATCAAAAAAGCTAGGCTATGAAGGATTTTCACAAATGAAAATGAGCTTGAAAGAAGAACTTCGGATAGAAAAACAACTAACCGAAAACAGTCTTTCTTATAATATACAGAAGACTTTTAGCCTTATTGACCCGGATAAATTATCTATTGTTGCAAAGATGATAAAAAAAGCAAATAGAATTATGTTTCTTGCTGTTGGAGATGCAGCACCTTTATGCGAAATGATGGTCAAAAACTTAAAGGTTGTTGGGAAGCATTCCGAATATTATTTGCATCGGCATGATTTACTTTATGAAGTAAAAAGCTTAGAACATACTGATATTCTTTTTGTTATTAGTTTATCCGGTGAAACACTACAGATCTTAGAGATGACCCAATTAGCAAAGCAAAAAAAAGCAAAATTGATATCTCTTACCCATTTCCAGGAAAATACGCTACAGAAAATGGCTGATGTTAATTTATATTGCTATTCTCCTGCAAACAACCTTAATGGTTTTAACACAACGGATAAAACACCTGCTATGCTTGTTCTCCGAGCAATTGCTGAATATTATTGGGAAGTTGAGCAGGAAAAATAACTTTGAAATAGCCTTCTACACTTCATTATCAGCTATTCGAATTATCCTAATCTTTTTAGTAGTTGTGTATAAATACACAACAAAAATAGTTCCTATCTTATCTTTGTAAAATGAGGCTGGGACAAAACCCTCCTCTGAAATGAAAAAGCCGGTGAAATTTTACCAAGAGTAAAATTTCACCGGCTTTGATTATTTTTTGAATAAAAATAAGGACCACTTCTGATAAAATAATAGTACAC
>Ga0209463_1000587_pt1 | contig 26556 bp, 24 predicted proteins | sample AgamicMgSfrz_FD_187169 | JGI IMG/M metagenome (GOLD analysis project Ga0209463, IMG submission 187169) | Agave microbial communities from Guanajuato, Mexico - Mg.Sf.rz (SPAdes) (version 2) | ecosystem: Host-associated > Plants > Phyllosphere > Phylloplane/Leaf | place: Guanajuato, Mexico... | reverse complement strand
GCCTGCAATATAAAAAATACTGCACAAACTTTGTGAAGTGAACGATGTTAGATTAATGATTTTATTAGGGGAAACATTGATAAACCAGGCGTTTTCAGCTTGGTTTTTTTACTTGCTATCTTATGAGATTGTGAAAAAATACTGGCTAGCGTCGGTTATGAGTTGAAAAATCAGGGGATTCCCTTAATCAATTAATGGTCGTTGCGACGGGTAAATTTGAACATTTTGCGACAATTGACTATTTTCACTCCTTGAAAAGGTAATATAGGGAATTTCCCTAATATTAGTTCACTAGGAGGCTCGATACAATGGAGGAGTGATGAGATAGAGTCGGTTTTAAACAGGAGGGCTCATGAATGGCTAAACGGACAAATAAATTAAACTTTTTTAAGAAAACGGAAAAATTTAATGGTAACTGGTCTGTTTTACAAGAAACGGACCGTGAATGGGAAAATATTTACCGTGGGAGATGGGCGCACGACAAAGAAGTGCGAACTACTCACGGAGTTAACTGTACAGGTTCATGCAGCTGGAAGGTCTTTGTCAAAAGCGGCATTATAACATGGGAAAATCAAGCGACAGACTATCCAAGCTGCGGGCCTGATATGCCAGAGTTTGAACCACGAGGCTGTCCACGCGGAGCTAGTTTTTCTTGGTATGAATACAGCCCGCTGCGCATTAAGTATCCTTACATGCGGGGCCGTCTTTGGAAACTGTGGCAAGCGGCATTAAAAATTCATAAAGATCCAGTCAAAGCTTGGGCAAGTATCGTTGAGGATAAAGAAAAAGCAGAATCCTATAAAAAGCTTAGAGGAAAAGGCGGAATGGTTCGGGTAACCTTTGAAGAAGCCAATCAGCTGATTTCAGCCATGCTTATTTATACGATTAAAAAATATGGACCTGACAGAATCGCCGGCTTTTCACCGATTCCGGCTATGTCCATGATTAGTTATGCTGCAGGAAGCAGATTTTTAAGTTTAATTGGTGGAGAGTTATTAAGTTTCTATGATTGGTATGCTGATCTACCACCTGCGTCTCCGCAAATATGGGGAGAACAAACAGATGTTCCAGAATCAAGTGATTGGTATAACGCCGGCTACATCATGATGTGGGGTTCAAACGTTCCATTAACGCGGACACCAGATGCCCATTTTATGACAGAGGTTCGTTATAAAGGAGCAAAAGTGGTATCAGTAGCACCTGACTATGCAGAAAGTGTTAAGTTTGCAGACAACTGGTTAGCACCGCATCCGGGTACAGATGCAGCGTTAGCCCAAGCAATGACACATGTTATTTTAAAAGAGTTTTATATTAACAGAAAAGAAGAAGCGTTTATAAACTATGCAAAAAAATACACTGATTTGCCATTTTTACTAAAATTAGAGCAAACAAGTGACGGTAAGTTTAAAGCAGGTCGATTCTTACGAGCGGAAGAGATCCTAACTAATAAGAATATAGTTAATGGCGATTGGAAACCTGTACTTATTGATGGATTATCAAATAATATTGTAGTCCCTAATGGAACAATAGGACAGCGCTGGAATGATAAAGAAAAATGGAATTTGAAGCTGGAAACAGAAACAGGTGAAGCAATCGACCCACTTTTGTCGACCTTCACACATGCTAACCGTGCAAAAGTTAAAATTCAATTTCCACTATTTGATTCAAATGGAAATAAAGTTTTTGACCGGCCAATTTCCGCTATTCCCATTACACTTGCTGATGGTTCAATTCAGTATGCTGCAACCGTATATGACGTTATGCTTGCCCAATATGGTATTTCTGAAGATTCAACAATCAAAATAGAAGATGAAATATATACACCTGCATGGCAAGAGGCTATTACTGGTGTTAAAGCAAGTATAGTTGAACAAATTGCAAGAGAATTTGCTCAGAACTCTCTTGATACACAAGGTCGTTCCATGATTATCATGGGTGCAGGAATCAATCATTGGTATAACAGTGACACGATCTACCGAGCCATTTTGAACTTAGTTATTTTAACAGCTTCTGAAGGCGTTAACGGCGGAGGTTGGGCCCATTATGTAGGTCAGGAGAAATGCCGTCCGTACGAGGGCTGGGGAACGATTGCCTTTGCGAAGGATTGGCAGGCGCCTCCCCGTCAGCAAAACGGAACGTCCTTCTTTTACTTTACATCGGATCAGTGGAGATATGAAGAAGAAGAACTAGGCAATACACTGTATGCTTCACCGCTTGTGAAGGATATTACGTACAAACATCCAGCTGATTATAATGTGCTTGCTGCGAGATTAGGATGGTTGCCTTCTTATCCGCAATTTAATAAGAATTCGTTGAATTTTGCGAAGGAAACAAAAAATAAGGAAGATATTATTCCAAATTTAGTTGAGGAATTAAAATCAGGAGAAACTTCCTTTGCTATAGAAGACCCAGATAATCCAGTTAACTTCCCGCGTGGTTTATTTGTGTGGCGCTCCAATTTAATGTCTAGTTCGAGTAAGGGGCAGGAGTATTTTATGAAGCATCTGCTTGGAACGACGGACAATGTATTAGCGAAGCCAAGTGACAGCTTTAAACCGGAAGAAATTAAGTGGCATGATGAAGAACAAACGGGAAAAGTTGATTTATTAGTTACATTAGATTTTCGGATGACAGCCACTCCGATGTACTCAGATATTATCCTGCCAGCAGCAACCTGGTATGAAAAGGAAGATTTAAGCAGTACAGATATGCATCCATTTGTGCATCCCTTTAACAAGGCTGTTGATCCTGTTTGGGAGTCAAAATCAGACTGGAATATCTTTAAAGGTCTTGCAAAATCATTTACGGAAATGGCTCAAACTCAATTTGATGGTCCAGAAATCGATGTGGTGTCCGTACCGCTTAATCATGATGCACCATCTGAAATAGCCCAGCCTTATGGGGTGGTGAAGGACTGGAAAAAAGGCGAAATAGAAGCTATTCCCGGCAAAACAATGCCAAACTTTGCACTTGTCGAACGTGATTACCGCCAAATTTATGACAAGTTCATCACATTAGGACCAAAAGCTGGATCTTATCCAACAGGTGCACATGGTGTTAATTACAAAACGACAGAACAATATGAAGAATTAAAGCAATCGTTAGGAACATATGAGGACGATACAATCAAGAACGGTTTGCCGATTATTGCAAATGAAAAAAATGTCGCGAACAGTATTCTAGCATTATCGAGTGCAACTAATGGAGAGTTAGCGGTGAAAGCTTGGGAGACGATGGAAGAAAAAACAGGCATGCCATTAAAGGATATTGCTGCAAAGCGGCAAGGTGAAAAAATGACATTTGAAAGCGTGACCGTTCAGCCAAGAGAGGTTATCCCAACACCAATCTTTACAGGCTCTAACAACGATGGAAAACGATACTCTCCTTTTACTACAAATATTGAACGGCTTGTACCATTTAGAACATTGACTGGACGCCAGCATTTCTATGTCGATCATGAATTGTTCTTTGAATATGGTGAGAACTTGCCAGTCTATAAACCGACATTGCCGCAAATTATTTTTGATGAGAAGGATAATATACCAGCAGCTGAAAATAACCTAGTTCTACGGTACATGACACCGCATGGTAAATGGAATATCCATAGTATGTACCAAGATAATCAGCATATGCTGACACTGTTCCGCGGGGGACCTACTGTGTGGATTAGTGATATTGATGCAAAGAATTCTGGAATTAAAGATAATGATTGGCTCGAAGTATTCAATCGCAATGGTGTAACAGTTGCTAGAGCAGTCGTTAGTCATCGTATGCCGCGTGGTTCAATGTTTATGTACCATGCCCAGGACCGTCATATTAATATGCCTGGGTCTAAGCTTACGGGCAATCGCCCAGGTAGTCATAATGGACCGACAAGAATACATGTAAAACCTACTCAAATGGTTGGCGGATATGCACAGCTTAGTTACGGGTTTAATTATTATGGCCCGATTGGCAATCAACGTGACTTATATGTAGTTGTTCGGAAGCTGAAGGAGGTTGACTGGCTTGAAGATTAAAGCACAGATCGCAATGGTATTAAATTTAGATAAATGCATCGGCTGCCATACATGCAGTGTCACATGCAAAAATACGTGGACGAACCGGCCCGGTGCAGAATATATGTGGTTTAATAATGTGGAAACAAAACCAGGTATAGGCTATCCGAAGCGCTGGGAAGACCAGGAGCATTATAAAGGTGGCTGGGAATTAAATAAAAAAGGAAAACTGCAGCTAAAATCCGGATCAAAAATAAATAAAATTGCGACAGGTAAAATCTTTTACAATCCAGATATGCCTAACCTAGATGACTACTATGAACCATGGACCTATTCATATGATAACTTATTCTCACCCAAAGAACATGCACAACAGCCTGTTGCACGTCCCCAATCGTTAATAAGCGGCAAGGAAATGGAGATTGAGTGGGGGCCTAACTGGGAAGACGATTTAGCTGGTGCGCCGGAAACGGCACCGCTTGATCCGAATATCCAAAAGATTGAAGAAGAAATAAAAATGAATTTTGACACTGCGTTTATGACGTATCTGCCAAGATTATGTGAGCATTGCTTAAATCCAGCCTGTGTTGCTTCATGCCCAAGTGGTGCCATGTATAAACGGGATGAGGACGGCATTGTTCTTGTCAATCAAGAAGCCTGTCGCAGCTGGCGATTCTGTATGTCTGGCTGTCCATATAAAAAAGTCTATTTTAACTGGAAAACGAATAAAGCGGAGAAATGTACGTTCTGTTTTCCAAGAATTGAAAATGGTCTGCCGACAGTATGTTCAGAAACATGTACAGGACGGATTCGCTATTTAGGTGTGCTATTATACGATGCAGATCGTGTGGAAGAAGCTGCTTCCACTTCTAATGAAAAGGACCTCTATAAAGCACAGTTGGATTTATTCTTAGATCCGAATGACCCAGAGGTGATTAAACAGGCCAGAAAAGACGGGGTTGCCGAGTCATTTATTGAAGCAGCACAACACTCACCAATATATAAAATGGCGATTGAATATAAAATAGCCTTCCCGCTCCATCCTGAATATCGGACATTGCCGATGGTTTGGTATGTGCCGCCGCTTTCACCTATCATGAGCTACTTTGAGGGGAAAGATTCGATACAAAATCCAGATCTGATTTTCCCGGCGATTGAAGAGATGCGAATTCCTGTTAGTTATATCGCAAGTCTGCTGACTGCTGGTGATACGGATGTCGTGATAAATGCATTACAGCGCATGGCGATGATGCGTCAATATATGCGTGCAGTATCTTCCAATAAAGAATTTGACACCTCCCGGTTAGAGCGTGTTGGTTTAACAGAAAAAACGACAAAGGAAATGTATCGTTTACTTGCAATTGCGAAATACGAAGACCGTTTTGTCATCCCAACCTCTCATAAAGAAGCATATTTAGATCCTTATGAAGAACAAGGAACTGTTGGTTTTGACGGATGCAATGGCTGCTCGCTATCTGGAAGCGGTATGGGAGCAAATAACAACCCACCAGTCAACACTCCAAATCAAAGCTCATATGAGAAGAATTTTTATGGAGGGATATGGCGTGATTAATCAGCGTGAATTTGAAAAAAACAGACCGGTCATCCAAGAATTTAGTTCTTTGCTGCTTTACCCGCAAGGGAGCTGTCTAAAGCAGCAGGACTTTCCTTTAATTGAGTTATATAGTGAAAGTAATAAAGAGATTATGGAAAACATCCATTGTTTTTTTAATTACTTTAGCGAATTAACCTTACTCCAGCAACAAGAGTATTATGTTCAAACATTCGACTTTAATAAAAAAACACCGCTTCATATGACGTATGTGAAGTATGAGGATGCAAAGGAAAGAGGACAAATTCTCGTCCAATTAAAATTGATGTACGCCATGTGTGGTTTAGAACTGAACTCTAAAGAGCTTTCTGATTATTTACCGTTAATGCTAGAGTTTTTAGCAAATGGAGAATGGATACACGGGGATCGTCTTCAAAAATGGAAGCTCCTTTTTGCCATTATTGAGGATGGAACGTACTTTCTCCACGAAGAATTAAAAAGAAAAGAAAACCCATATCAGTATGTCATTCAATGTGTTCGTATTCTCTTAAAATCATGTATGGAGCTAGAGATGGAGGCGAATAAACGATGAGTGGTGTTAACACGCTCTTTTGGACAGTTATTCCCTATATATTCTTAATGATTTTCCTGTTAGGTATGATTTTTCGATATCGGTATGATCAATTTTCTTGGACAGCTAAGTCCAGTGAATTACTAGAAAAGAAGAAATTAATGATCGGCAGCAGTTTATTTCATATCGGCATTATCTTCGTGTTTTTTGGCCATGTTGGAGGCCTGCTTGTTCCGATTGAAGTAACAGAAGCTTTTGGTATTAGCGATCATCTGTATCACACGATCGCCGTATGGATTGGCGGAATATTCGGGTTCATGGCTTATGCTGGGATTATTCTGTTAACCTGGAGACGACTATCAGATGTACGAGTGAGATCCATTAGCACGTTCTCGGATATAGCCATAAATATCATCTTAATAATTGTAATGTCCCTTGGCATTTTCAGTACATTTTTTGGCACAAGCGGTCAGCCGGATTTTAATTATCGCGAAACAATATCGATTTGGTTCCGGCAGTTATTTATTCTTCAGCCTGATGGCAGCCTCATGAGCGGAGTCCCGATGCTGTTTAAGTTACATGTCCTTTCTGCTTTTGCCTTGCTTGCTCTGTTTCCTTTCAGCAGATTAGTGCATGCATTTAGCTTGCCAATAGGATATATTAAAAGACGATATATCATCTATCAAAAAAATGTGGTGCGAAAGTAAATTAATACGATTGCAAAAGGGAATGAAAACATTTGACTCTTAATGTGGAACAGAAAATAATCGATTTATTAATTGAAATAAGACTTCAGCTAGAAGTAGATTTTGTTGGTTTAGCAATGGCTGCTGAGAATGAAGATGGCGATGTAGTTATTAAGTGGAAATATGTATCTAATAATCGCAATAACCGCTATCAAAAAATTGTTTTGCAAGTAGGAAAAGGAATTGCTGGTATTGTTTGGAAAACTGCTCGTCCCTACGTAATAGAAGATGCAAAAAAAGATATTCAGGAAACGAAGGATTTTCCATTAACTATTACTGAGCAATTAGTCAGCATGGCAGCAATCCCGCTTCTGCACGGACATGAAGTTCAAGCTGTCTTATTAGGCGGATTTAGAAAAAGGAAAACAATTAATCAACCATTTATAGATGAATTGATTTCTATTTGTACAGAAATAAACCCATTAATAGATGAATTAAGGGGCTGAAAAAATGGGAACGGCAATTTTTAAACAGAAATTAATCGATGCAATGTTCCAACAAATGAATGATGCTGTTTTTTTCTTGAAGCAAAATGAAGTGCTTTTTATGAATCCAAAAGCATTGGAACTTATTAATAGTTTTGACGTGAACTTTTCTAATATGTTATCGATATGCCATGTTTGTAATGGTATGACTAATGAAAAGGGTTATCAAACTTGTACTAATTGTTTTATAGAAGAGGAAAAGAGTCTTGAGTCCTTTCAGATATTTTTATCAAAAAAGAGTGATTTCCAAGCAGCGGATACTCCGTTCAGCGGCAGTTACTTTCCACTTGATGAGCTGCAGGAAGTAAACGTATTAATCTTAAGGAATTTAACGAATCAACAAGAAACGGAAAAGCTTCAATTCCAAAAGTCTTTAACAGAATATGTTATTCATGCATCAGAAGAAGAAAGGAAACGACTTTCACGGGAATTGCATGATGGTTTGGCTCAAGAAATATACAGTGCGTTAATTCAATTACAGTCTATGCGATACACACATGACTTCGATAAAGTGAAAGAAACGGCTAGCAGTGTTGAAACAATTATCGTAAAATCTTTAAACTCGATTAAGTCGATGGCCATTGATCTCCGTCCAGCAGCGTTAGATGATATGGGCCTTTATGCAGCATTGAAATCATATTGTAAAAGATATGAAGAAACATTCGGGATGGAAGTAGAATTTTACAGCAATATACAAACTGAACGTTATGATGGAAATATAGAAACAATGGTCTACCGAGTATGTACCGAAGCACTTATTAATGCAGCTAAATACGCTGATGTGGAAGAGGTTGTTGTGTACTTATTGGCAGGCAAAAAACAGCTTCGAGTGGAAGTGATGGATGAAGGTTTAGGTTTCGATTTACATAACATCCATGTGCAGGGAACAGGTCTCGGGCTTAGAAATATGGAGGAAAGAATTTCGCTACTCGGAGGAAGGTTTTCGATCGAAACAACTATTGGAATAGGAACAAAAGTATTAGCTGTCATTCCACTAGAACAGGAGGAGCAGGAAGATGATTAATGTATTGATTGCAGATGATCATGCTATTGTGAGAAGCGGTCTGTCATTCTTAATTGATGCCCAAGAGGATATGCAAGTGGTAGGGACAGCGGCAGACGGTCTCGAAGTTACTTATCTAGTAGAAAGACTTCAGCCCAATGTTGTCTTAATGGATTTAAGTATGCCTCCAGGCGAAAACGGACTTTCAGCAACAAAGAAAATTAAAAAAGCTTATCCCCATATACAAATATTAATACTAACCATGCATGATGACGAAGAGTATTTATATCATGCCTTTAAATCAGGGGCGACAGGCTATATATTAAAAAATGCCAAAGATGATGAACTTCTGCATGCTATCCGAGCTGTATTCAACGGAGAAAGATATATTCATTCAAAAGTCTCAACTAAAATGGTTCGTGAGCACGTAGAAAGCCCTGAACAAGATCCCGAAATCGTTGATTCCTATTATCTATTATCAAATCGCGAGCAAGAAGTCCTTCCTTTAGTTGCATTAGGATATGGTAATAAAGAAATCGCAGACAAATTATTTATTTCAGTGAAAACAGTCGAAGCACATAAAGCAAATATGATGAGTAAATTAGGGTTAACAACAAGGCCTGAGCTTGTTCAATATGCCATAAAGAAGAATTTAATAGATTTATAAGGTTCGCTCAGTAGTTACATGATGAACTTTAAGGAGAGAAGTTAAATGAAACTATCTCGAAAACCAATTCAAGTAGATGAAGTGATGAAGAGTATATGGAAATATCGTCAGCAAGGGATATCCGAAATAGTATCCATTGATAACGATTCAGGCCGTTTCTTAGGAGAAGATATTATTGCAAAAACGGATGTGCCTGCTTTTGATAAATCACCATATGATGGATTTGCCTTACGTGCGGAAGATACGGTTCAAGCATCATCAGACAATAGGATAGAATTCGAGGTCATTGACAAAATCGGTGCAGGCTACGTTTCACATAAAAAAGTGGAGCAATTCCAAGCAATTCGAATTATGACAGGAGCGCAAATCCCATCAGGATGTGATGCTGTCATAATGATGGAACTAGTGAATGAGATTAATAGAGACGGTAAGAATTATATTCAAATTAAAAGAAAGGTAAAAAAGGGAGATAATATTTCTTTTCAAGGGGAAGATATTAAACTTGGAACCCAGTTATCAAGTAAAGGAACAAAAATTAACCCTGGTATTCAATCATTATTAGCAACATTTGGTTATCAGGACGTTGCAGTCATGCGTAAGCCCAAAATCGGTGTGATTGCTACAGGTGACGAGTTACTGAATGTAAATGAACCACTAGCTCCCGGAAAGATTCGCAACAGTAATAGTTATATGATCGTGGAACAAATCAATCGAAGCGGTGCAGAGGCAATCTATTATGGGAAAGTTCCTGACAATTTTACAGCATTACATGATGCCTTAAAAAAAGCCATCAACGAAGTCGATATCATCATAACTATAGGTGGAATCTCTGTTGGGGACTTTGATTATATGCCAGATGTATATGAAGCGCTTGGAGCAGATATTCTTTGCAACAAGATTGCGATGAGACCAGGAAGTGTAACAACCATAGCAAGCGTTAAAGGAAAACTACTATATGGATTATCTGGAAATCCTTCTGCTTGTTATGTAGGGTTTGAACTTTTTGCTCGTCCAATGATCCGCCATTTATTAGGAAGTGATAAACCATTTGCCAAAAAAGTTAAAGCAATTTTAGATGCTGATTTTCCAAAAACCAATCCGTTTACACGCTTTGTACGCAGCAAGCTTTATGCCCGTGACACCCAAATAGTTGTAGCTCCAATTGGAATGGATAAGTCAAATATCATTTATTCGCTGGCAATTGCCAACTGTTTAATGATACTACCCGGCGGAACAAGAGGCTATCAAAAAGGAATGGAAGTAGAGGTGCTTTTACTAGAAGATCAAGAAGGAAGTGAAATATTTTGATTCTTCAATTTGTTGGTTTTCAAAACAGTGGGAAAACGACGGCAATGGAGTGGACCATACAAGAATTAACAGCAAAAGGGATTAGCGTGATAGCAGTCAAACATCATGGGCACGGAGGCTTTCCAGATCCTTTTGTGAAGGATTCCACAAAGTATAGAGAAGCAGGGGCTGCTGCAAGTATAGTAGAGGGGGATGGGCTTCTTCATTTAGAGATAACTAACCCAACAAGGTGGAACATCGGAAAAATCCATAAACTGATATCTTGTTTAGATTATGACCTTTTATTAATAGAAGGGTATAAACATGAGCATTTTCCTAAAGTTGTTTTTACTCGGTCTGAAGATGATCGAGATAAATTAAAGTTCCTAGACAATATTCATTCGATTATTCCATTTTGCAAAGAATTAGCAGATAAAAAAACATATATAAACGAAATAGTTGCTTGGATTGAGGATGAATTAACTTGTGGGAAGTAATTTTAGTGGATAATAGCAAGTGATCTTTGTATAGAGGAGTAAAACAATGTCAGAAGTGATATTTAACCATTTGAGAAGTGTGCCGCTTTTTAAAGAGCTTTCAGATGAAGAACTTCTTCCTATCGCAAATATATCCTATATGAGGCTATATAAAGCGAAATCATTTATCTATATGCAAGGTGACCCCTTGGACCGAGTGTTTTTTCTTTACGATGGAAAAATAAAAATCCATCGAACAGATACTACGGGAAAAGAACAAATCGTTTCTGTTCCACAAGTTGGCGAAATGTTTCCCCATGTTGGTTTATTTCGTATAGGCATTTTTCCAGCACATGCTGAAGTACTTAAAAGCGCTCAGCTAGTTGTCACGCCTATTACTGAATTTGAGCAAATTCTTATAAAGTATCCTGAATTATGTATGAAAATGTTTAATTTTCTCGCCGAAAAGATACTAGACTTACAAGATCGATTGGTCGAACAATTACTACATAATACATATGAGCAAATAATTATGTTATTAATACGTTTATGTAAGTCAAACGGCGTACCTTTTAATAAGGAATATTATCTCATTACCACTCACTTTACTAATCGGGAGCTTGCTAGCATGATAGGATCTTCAAGAGAAACAGTAAACCGTACAATAAATCAATTAAGAAAAAAGCGGCAGGTAAGTGTTAATTCTGATGGATACTTTCTAATAAATTTAGAAAGATTAACAGCTGAACTAAACGAACAAATAACCAATGAAGGATGATCTTACATGGTTTTGCCAAGAGAACACGGAACATGGATGATGTTTTTTCTACCATTCCTCTTAGGAATGTTTTTATCTGGACCTGATTGGCTTCATATCGTCCTGTTAATCGGCTGGTTTTTTATTTTTTTAACATCCACTCCACTATTAACGATCATACGTAAACCAAGTCATAGTAACGTGATGTTACCATGGGTATTAAAATATAGTGTTACTTCCGTCATCTTTATGCTTCCAATTGTATGGCTGTATCCAATTCTCCTATGGGGCAGCTTATTATTATTACCACTGCTGTTAGTTAATATATATTTTATTAAAAAGAAGCAGGAGCGGAGCTTATGGAATAATCTAAGCGGGATACTTATTTTTTCTCTCGGTGGAACAGCTGCTTACGTTATTGGTCATGGAAACATATCGAAAGAAGCATTCATTTTGTTATGTATAACTACGCTTTATTTTATGAGCAGCGCCTTTTACGTTAAGTCATTGATTAGAGAGCGTAAAAATGGAACTTTTAAATGGAAGTCTCATATATTTCATGGTTTATTATTGCTGGTGCCTTGGGTCATCGGATCACCATGGCTAACGATAGCTTATCTACCGAGTGTAGGGAAGGATTTTTTAACCAGTAGGAAAAAGCCAATTAAGCCTATAAAAATTGGTATTATTGAGATTATTAACGGTATTGTGTTTTTCTTATTCATTTTATATTTTCTTCGATAAACAGCAGCAGAATATGGAGGGGGCAGTATGGCTAAACATTCTAAATGTATTGGAATTATCTTAGCCGGCGGACAATCAAAAAGATTTGGTGAACAAAAAGCTTTTGCAGTGAGAGAGAATAAACATTTCTATCAATACTCCATTGAAGCTATCAACTCGTTTACTTCTAAAATTTATCTTGTTTCACATCCAGAAATTAAAGATAAATTTACTGCCGAAAATAATATTACGGTAATTCAAGACAGCAGCCATTTTCAGGGGTATGGTCCACTTGCAGGAATTTATACTGTAATGGATAGAGTTCAGGCAGAATGGTTTATTGTCTTGCCAATTGATTGTCCTTATATTACGAGTCAAACGATTGAGCAGTTACTTTCGCAATTAGAAGACGGTTACGATGCGATTGTACCTATCGTTAATGAAAAACCTCAACCTTTAATTGCTATTTACAACTTTAAGACAAAGAAAAAGCTTTTTCATGCATTAAGCACCAGCGATTTATCTATGCACCATTTCTTAAAAGAACTGCGAGTAAAATTTATTGTTGGTTTTAAGGAGGATCATTTTATTAATATAAACTTTCAAAATGATTATAAAAAGTATATAAACGGAAATAGATCAAAGAACATGAACTAATTAGCCATGCTCTTTGATAAAACTAACTGTCTATTAATTATGCAGGTTTAACTGCCCGTTTAAACAAAACGTTATTTTCTAAATGAATATGTTGAAACATATCAGCTTCAAGGGCCTCTAATCTTTGATAAACAAGCCGGTAGGTGCCGCATGCATTGCTTGGTGGAGTAAAATCATTCGTAATGTCACGCAATTCTCTCAAAATGTCGCCAGCGTGTTGATGCTCGCTTTCAAGTTGTGCAAGGATAGCATTTAACTGTTTATATTTTTCATCAGTTGGATGTTGTTCAAAGTCTAAAATCAGCTTGAAGTCTACTGTTTCTTCTTTAGAAATATGCTGCAATAACTCAGCTTTCAGTTCGAAGAACAGTTTATGTATTCTTACTAGATGAGGGTTTGATTCACCATGAACTCGCATCACTTTTGTAACATAGGGACTTAATAACGGTAATTCCTCTGTTAAAAAGTGATGATGTTTGCTGACAATATGCTCTATTAATTCACGGTAGGAGGCAACTTTCCAATCAATTACCGTTTCATCTAATAGTTTTGTTTTTTCGTAAAGAGTATTTAAGTTAGTTAACACTTCATCTAGTGATAAATTCCTTTCATTCACCGCTTCAATCAGTGGTCGATTACCGCCACAGCAAAAATCTATCCGGTAAGATTTAAAGAGATCACTAGCCTTTGGAAAGTCAGTAACAATTTCACTAATATAGGATTGTTCGTTAAATGGTTGTATCATCGGATAACCTCCAAAATAATTAATAATTGTTTCTTACATACAGAATATCAATCATTTAGTTGTAAACATGTGATACAAATCACATGTACATTAAATTTCTCACGAAAAATAATAGAAAAGAGATGTAAGCATGGAGAATGTCCTTTTAGACAAATTACAGCGTCCATTAAGAGATTTACGGATATCAGTAACAGACCGTTGCAACTTTCGATGTGTCTATTGCATGCCAGAAGAACTGTTTAAATCAGGTTATTCATTTTTACCTTCTGAAGAAATTTTGTCATTCGATGAGATAATTAGAACAGCAAAAATATTTGTAGAATTAGGTGTTAAAAAAATCCGCTTAACTGGAGGAGAACCCCTGCTTCGAAAGGATTTACCTTTCTTAATTAAGGAGCTTAAAAATATTGCTGGGTTAGAAGATATAGGAATAACCACAAATGGCTCTTTGCTAAGAAAATTTGCCAACGACTTATATAAAGCTGGCTTAAAGAGAGTGACGGTCAGTCTAGACTCATTGGATGAAGAGCGATTTTCGATGATAAATGGGAACAGATGTAAATTAAAAACAGTAATCGACGGTATTCATGCTGCCTTAAATGTTGGAATGACTGTCAAAATAAATATGGTTGTTAAAAAAGGGCAAAATGAACAAGATATCATCCCAATGGCTAAATTTTGCAAAGAAAATAAACTTATTCTGCGATTTATTGAGTATATGGATGTGGGAAACATAAATGGATGGCAATGGGAAGAGGTTGTTACTAAACAGCAAATACTAAATATATTAAGTGAGCAAATTCCACTAAGACAGATTGAAGCAAATTATCCTGGTGAAGTAGCAACTCGTTATCAATATTTAGACAGTGAACAAGAACTAGGGATTATATCATCAGTAACTGACACATTTTGCTCAACATGTTCCAGAATACGCCTATCAGCAGATGGAAAATTATATACCTGTTTATTTACATCAAAGGGCCATGATTTACGCAGCTTAATACGCAGTAATCAAACAGATGAAACTATTATGAATAAAATAACCCAAATTTGGAGCGGGCGACATGACCGTTATTCCGAAGAACGAATATATAAATCAACAGTAGCTACAAACAAGAAAATAGAAATGTCATCAATTGGCGGGTAAGACCATGGAAAAAGATAATCACTTTATGTGGTTGTCTTTTTTTATTGAAGAGGCATTTTTAATACAATTCGTATAAGACTCCTTTTACGAATTGTATTTTTAGCGAAAACCAGTAAACCAGGCAGATAAAGGTGCATGGCATCATATAGGAAGTTATAATGAGTTTTTATGGATGAATACTGTGTACAGATTGTATAGTATATTGCGGAAATTTATAACTAAGGATTGATTTAACTAATAATGTTTCATATTAGTTAACAAAAAATACATTGTTAACTAATGATTATAAAAATACGAAAGAATAATTTTTCATTAAATAAACTATAAATTTCAGTAAAAAACTATAACAAAAACGAATTTAGGTACATATCAAACTGAAAGTTAATGAGATTGTAGTAATTATGATAGCTGTCAAAAGTTACAGACAAATCTGCTGGTCGCCTGTAAATGTAATTACATTCAGATTTTCATGTATTTTAGTGCTAAGGAGATAGAGGTAAAGAAAAAACAACTATTCGTATAATACTCATTTTACGAATAGTTGTGTATAGTTATTATATGAAATACAAAGTAACCAGGATTATAGGTCCTTGGAGGAAACGTTAAGACATATTAACTTACATATATTAGCTACCAGTATTAGTATCAGTTCAAAAAAACTGCTAAACTTCACAATAAATACTTTTGTCGAAATCTGTATAGCGTTGTAACAGAAAACCCATATATTAAATGATTTAGTTCTTTAACTATGATATCTACGATGAAAATTTTGTTTTATAATCGCTAGGTAAACAATCCGAATAGTTGTTGGTTTATAGAGTTAACATCATTTATAGAGATAAAATATAATTATGTTAACTACGAGATCATGTAACTACACATTTATGGACTATTACAAGCGTAAGTTCGTGTATTTGCTAATAAAACGTAAACTATTTCGAAGGCAGAATTTATCTCCCCCTTCCCTTTTGCTAACGTTTATTTGTACTGTATAAGCAGCAGACTATAGCAATAATTTTTATCGATTTTTGATGTAAAAGCTTAACACATAAGTAATGTGAATGGCTTTAAATACTTTTTATTTTTTAAACAACCACACTTTACTATAACATAATTATGTAAACTAGTATTCGTAAAAATTGTATTATACGAACAATTGTTCGTATTTCGTATAAACGGCTTAGAAGGTCGAATTAAATGCTCAGTTTATGTCTCGAATACCATTGATCCAAAAAAAATAAGCATGACTCCGATACTGTCTCAGACCCATGCCCTAATAGCTTACTATCACTTTAATTATTTAGCGCTTTCTTTTCCTGTTTTAATTTTTCAACTTCACGTACATTTAATCCGGTCTTCTCAGCTATTATTTCAGGGGCTAGCACATCCAATAACGACTTAGAAATTTCTATAGCTTTCTCTTTTTTTACCTTTGCAACAGCAATTTCAACTGCTTTTGAAACGGCCTCCTGCTTCTCTTCTTCAAAAAGTCTCCCAACTTTAGTCATTTTTAACCACTCCCTTACTTTTTTAGCGTATTCACAATCAATAAATTTATCTGTTGAGGTAAGGATTCCTGCAATAACTTGTAATTGAATGCTTTCATCCTTTATTTGTTTAGCTATCTCAACTGTTTCGTGGATTAATTCTTTACGAGTCTTGTTACTTTGCATTAAGGGAATAAAACTTAACTTAAACAACTCTTTACGATTTAATTCTAAATTATTTTCTATTTTATCCTTTATTTTCTCCATAATTGCATCCCCGTTATACTCTGATAATAATACAGCATTGGATGAAATACGAAAGGATCCTGCGTCTAATTTATCTAAAACATTTTGTACATCACTTGTGTACACAACCACTAAATGGATCTTTTTAATGTTATTTATCTTTTTTGCAGAATACGGTGAGCATACCTCATATACTTTAAATGATTTTCATTAAATCGGTTGTTACTCTCATATTCCATCATTAAAATTGAGCCGTCTTCCAACTGGAATACTGTATCTGATCTCTTTTCGTCTGCAGAAACTTCGGGGAATACATTTGGCAACAACTCTTTTATTTTTGGTATCTTATTAAGACCAAAAACATCAAGTGTTACATCTTCGTATAGCTCGCTAGTGAATTTAAAGAAAATGTCCTTGTTATTATAAGAAATTCCTATCGACATTTATTTCACTCTCCCTCGTACCCTTATTATACAGGAGCACTACGGGGATTTTCTTTCTTTTATAAACGTTCAATAATTCATCACAACTAAACATAGATTGCTTTACAGCGTGTAATTACGAACCCTCTTTTAATCACTTTTCATACTTAATTCGATAAATTTTTGCCATTGCTTGTACTCTATCAGCCACATCAAGTTTGCGGAAGATATTTGTTAGGTGGTTTTTGACGGTATGCGCACTGATATATAGAAAATCGGCTACTTCTTGATTATTTAAACCTTCGAGAATTAAATAGAGAACTTCTTTTTCCCTGCTGGTTAATGGAAGTTTTTGGATAACGCTTTTTACATCCTTTATATCTTCGATTTCCGTCATCCCAATTGTTGTATGCGCCGCTTCTATTTCCAATTCCTTGCGGTTATGTGTATGGTGAATGGTCATATATTCACGGAAATTTGAAGCTAACTGATTATCTATTTCTTTTAAAGAGTTAGGTAAACCTTTCATATCGGTAAAGGCTAGTTTTAACAGCTGCGCCTCTATTGATGCGGTACCTCTTTTCTCTTCGCCATTAAGGAGATGATGATAATCAGCAAGGATCTTCAATCGGTCTGCACTCACTTTATCTTGCAGGAATTTAAGACTAAACGGCACGACTTTACATGTCTTTAAAACCTCAAGTATAGAATGCTCCTGCCAGCCATGTTTGTTCATAAAACCTTTCATAAGTTCCGAGGCTTTAACAGTAAGGTCATATTCCTCTGGCTTCAGTTCCTTTAAGCTGGCATAAAGTATATCAATAGGCTCTTGATGTATTTCTAAGTCATTAATCCTTTTTGCTCCAAAGCTAACAGCTAATACTTCTGCCAGCAAATTCAGCTCTGCCTCTAGCCTCTTATCACTTATATTAATCTCTTCATCGAATAAAATCGTATATAAACCTAAAACCTGCTCGTTTAAAGTTATCGGTTTATGAATTATCCCTTCTGGAGATAGCTGTGTATCAACTATTTGACCATTGTTAAAGAGCTGTTCTGCAACTCGATTATGCTCCTGGTCTGCGGCATTATTTAATTTGCCTCGTTTGTACGTTTTGCCATTTTTCACTGAGAAAATCGTTAAACAATTTTCACTCCATTTATGACACACGTCCATAACACTGTACAATACATTGATTGGATCATTTGTATTTAAAATAATGTCGACTAAATCTAAAAAAGCTGTATGGATAGATATCTGTCTGTCAGCTAACTGTAATTGCTGAATTAAAAATTCACTTTGCGCTGCTGCTTGAGCTAGTATTTGTAAATGCTCTGTCAGCTCTTTACTCACAGGCTTTTTAGTTAAGGAGCCTCCAAACAAGATTCCTATTGTTTCACCAGAAAGCTGAATTGGAAAACCAAAAACATGCTGAGGGTATATATCAAATTGATGAAAAAAGCCTGCTTTTGGTGATTCATTAATAGCCTCAAAATGAAATACCTTTCCTGTGGCAGCAGCATGTCCCAATAAGCCTTCACCGATAAAAAAGCTTTTTCCCTCCATTTGCTTTGCTTTGCCATTAACATGTTCAATTTTATAAACCGCATTATCGCCTTTTTTGGCAAACCCGATAAAATCTACAAAGTACTCCTGAACTGCGTATTCCATTATTTCGTTTATTGAATATTCTTCTGTATGTGCAAGCTGTTTTTTATATAGTGTTAGCAGTTGATCCTTCCATTCCATCTCTTGTCTCAGACTTTTTACAAACATTAACCCATAATGTAAATTGCTTACTTTTAATAAAGCGCTTTGTTTATCTTTTTGGTTCAATATTTGGATATCATTATTTACTGCTTGGGTGATAGAACTATTGCTGCATACGTCTTCAACAAAAGGACCTGCAAAAATAGTATAAGAATCATTTCTGTATTGAAAAAATGGAGACATTATGTACTTGTAACACAGAATATCTTCATCTGCTGGTGTTATTACTATTGGTTTGTTTATTTGCATAGCAATTTTCAACATATCAAAAAGCTCTGCTGATGATTCCTTAAAGAGCAGCTTTATGTCCGTATTCCTAATGGCATACACTCCCTTGCTGTTAACAAGATGAATCGGCAAGTGAATGGTGCTTGAATAAGTTTCTATTAATGCTGTTACTGTATCATTATTTAATGTATTTACATTCAATTTAATCATCCCAAATTTATAGTGTTATGTTTTTTATATAAGCTGAGTGTACATTACTTGCTGATCACCATTTTCAGGAACGAAATATCATCCTGTTTGTTTGTTTCTGTATCTTTAAGTAATATTTGTAATACCCCTTGTGAATCTAAATTAGAATTAGCTAACACTGTTTCTTTTACTTGATGAACAGCAGTGTTCATTGCTGATATGCTGATATTCTCTAATAGACCATCTGTGAAAAGAATTAGCTGTGCAGAATCTTTTAATGGAAGCTTTTCTGCTGTTGGCTTGATTTCTTCAAGAATACCTAAAGGAACACAATTTGAATTAAGATGTTCTGTCTTCCCTGTCTGTATTAATAATCCAGGAGGATGACCAGCATTAATGTACGTTAAGTTCATGTCTTTTGTATCAGCTACTGCATACAACGCTGTGAAAAATTGCAAAGAGTTCGTATGATCGTTAAACAACTTATGCATATGGGCATTTAGTGTCTCTATGACAAGAACTGGATCTTGCACTCTGACAATTAATCCTTCTAACAATGCACGAATGCTCATCGATACAAGGGCAGCTGAAACACCATGTCCCATCACATCCATGATTAACACTCCGTATTGATGGTCACTAATCTTATACCAGACATACATGTCTCCACCAATATTATTCGCTGGAATATATTGTCCCTCTATATGAACAGTTTCGGTTACTAAAGGTTTACAGAGCACACTTTGCTGCAGAATTGTCGCGAGTTCCAGATCCTTTTTCATATCTTCTTCCATTTTTTTCTTTTCCGTAATATCCTTAGCAATCACACATGCACCATTTGTTTTTCCATCTATTACAATGGGTATGCTTTTATATTCTAGATACACTGGGTTTCCATGCTTATCTCTAATAATCTCTGTACTATCGACCATTATTCCTTCGAGTACATCCTCAAAATTTTCTAGTGATTTAGAGGTTTCTTTATGGTAAAGCAAGTGTTCGAAATGAAAACCAATCACCTTATCTCCAAGAACGTCATTTACCCTCTTATTAGTTTCTGTAATGATTCCATCATTATTAACTACCAACGCCAAATAGAGATTATTATCAAATAAAGTAAAATGTCTTAGTGTAAGTTGCTCCAAGTCGAATAAAAGCGCATTTTTTTGGATTGTTTCCTTTCTCTCTTTCCAAAATAGCCACACGATGAAAATACCTAAAAGTAAATGCAAGAGAAAACTCATTGTTTGATATGATTCGAAACGGTGTATATCCATACCAGATCTCAGTCTATATGAGAGTCTAAGGAAGATAAAAAGCTCCATGATTACATATGCAACCAAAAGGATACCGATCCATTTACTTCCCGATAATCTGTTTATTTGCTTCATTACTTTTTCCTTTCCTTCGAAGCATTTCATTTACTGTAAAAGATCTAAGAGGTTGCAATTATTGTGCTTTCTGTTCAAAATAATTTTCAGCTTGATCCAATGAAGGAAATAGCTCCATAAAAGTGTTGAATTTAACAATTTCGAAAATCTCATCAATGGGCGGGGTAATGCCGGCGACAACAAGCTCTTTACCATTCTTCCTGGCTTTCATAGCTCCATCAGCGATCACACCAAGTCCTGAGCTGTTTAAGTAAGAAACATGACTTAAATCCAAGATCAAGTTAGACTCTGATTCATTTAAAAACTTACCCATGGTAATTCGGAATTGTTCGTTGTTCTTTATCGTAATTTCTTCGTTAATAGCAAGTATGTCGATAAGTGCTTTTTTAATGACTTTCATTTTTACCACACTTTCTATGTATTTTAATAATCATTTAAAATCCTATAAAGCAACAGTGAGTGACTATCCAAACCCATTTACTCTAAGCTAAAGATGAGCGTTAGCTTTTTTCCGTCTTCCGTGTAAACAAGGTTGTCAGCAAGTTTTTGCATGATAGCAATACCCCTCCCGCGAATACTCGTCTGATACGTTTCAAAAAATACATCAGGATTCCCAATCAACTCAAGCTTCTGTTCATAATTGAATCCAATACCGTTATGCATCACTTCTACATAGAGTTTTTTGTCTTTAATCCTAATAGAAAAGGTAATGCTCGCCTTTTTTACTGAATGGATTCCATGTTCGAAAGCATTGTTAACTGCTTCCAACAAAGAATACATAATCTTGACATGGTTTCCCCATGCATTTCTTTGGAGATATTCCTCGATAATAGGTAGCTTTTCCTCAAGCTCTTCATATCGTGCTATTGTATAGGCTAATGTCATATTTACACCTCAAACGATAATCCTTGCTTATTATCTGTTAGGATATGCACATTGAAGATAATTAACCTCTTCTTGGTACATACTTTTTTAAATTGAATATAGCGCTGACAGCTTAAAAAATGGCAAAAAGGCATGAGACCGTTACAATCGATTCCATGCCATAAATATAGAATGTATTAACTAAGATTATTCAAGAATAAAACATACAATGAAATCAATTAAATATTTGTTAATTTATCCCTTTAAAGATTAACCCAATGGCTATTGTTTGAAATAAGTGTCTAACCGGCATATTACGTTTTTTTATAGCTCTCATCATATCAACTAATTGTCTGATTTCATCCTTAGATTGAACTTCTATGATTAAATCACTTAGATAATCGCTGTCCATTATAGTAAATCCATTACCTGTAGGTATTTTAAAGTCTTTTTCTTTTCTTAAATTATTTTTTATATAATTTTTATCCATATCATATAGAGTTACTAGTACTGGTTTATTGTCTACTGTCATTTCTATCATAAATGTTTAACCTCCTTGATGATTCCAGACGAATTATATTCTTGCTTTTACAATCAGCATAATAGATTTATCATACAATTTATCTAGGTAAAGATATATAGGAATCCGTTCCTCTAAGAAGAGGGTCCTATATGGTAGGTGTGTTAGGAATATGGGTTATAGGAAGAAATCACCATTAATATATTGTTAAAACCCTTGCTTTATCTGATTTATATAAAAGAGATAAATCAAAATAAATCATTATCCGTTATGTAAAATCGGGCAATTATCGGGAGTTTTATCGGGCAAAATATATCTAGTATCGGGCAACCGATTCTCACCAGTTTAAATAGCTCCACCAATCTGTTTTAGTACATTTAAAATTAAAGGTGATATCTGAATTAAAACATAACCTAATCCTGCATTCTGAATTGTAGACCATGCCTTCTCACTCACTATTCCCTAACATATAGAAGAAGCAACCTCCCACAATGATTACTGTTGCAATGGGAAAAGATAGTGCAACAAGCACATGAACTAATGGATCTAAGGCATGAGTTAATGCTTAAATTGTTTGTTCTACCATCCATTCTTTTGCACTAGCTGGTACTGTCTCCACACTACTTGCTGCTAAAGCTGGCTTTGCCATAACTAATGGTATAGCAAAGAAGTACCTACCCTTTTAACAATCTTCCCCACGTTAATTTTTTTCTTTTCTTTCTTCTTCAACTTTTTGAAGCTGCCGGACATGAAATCGTTAAAAGCTATTGTCTGCATTCTAACCACTCCTCATTTAATATCTTCAATAAAGCAATTACCGTGTAATAATCAGGACATCCCTCTATAAATCATTCCTTTGTTTCCGTTCAAATCCACCATTTACAGGTTATTTTACAAAGATTCGGACATAATGGTAAAGGTACAATAAAATTGGAAAGTTGGTGGTTTAATTGTTTAATCCTGGAGAAAAATACGAAGTGACAAGTGGTGCAAACAATACAGGTGGAATTCCTTTTCTAAACGGCATGGAGCATATAGTCATCACAGAGAAAAGTGATATAAGTGTTTCTGCATTGTCAGATACTAATCGGTCCATGACGATGCCATACGATTACTTTCACAGCCTAGTTTCAAACAATAAATTGCAACTTTTCTTAAAGGACAAAAAAAGCGTGGAATAAACCGTGCTTTTTTTGTTCAATGTGCAAACCTTGTTGAATGGCATTATTTTTCCCCTTCTATTGCTAAGGTACTTCTCTTCGTCTATTTCTTTCATACTCTCTTCTGCTTTCTATTTATATGGTGGAAAAAAATTAAAATAGATAACCATCATAGGTGTGTTTGACCCCAATTGTCATTACCTCTCGAGATTTTTCATAAGAAAAGAACGACAATGCCTTGTGCACTATCGTTCCCATAAATATTTATATTGTAGGATTCTCTTCTGGTTTCCAGTGCGGAACCCCATCGTCTTTAACGAACTCTATCGTGATGTCTGTTACTCCCTCTACTTTCATTACCCTACCCTCAACACGAAGCCTAACATTATCTGCTTCAGCAATGGTTAGGGTTGGGGCTAATTCTACTTGGAGTTCCACATGAAAGTGTTCCCCTTCTTTGATAACTACTAATTCTCTAATATCTTTCACTAATGGGTCTTCCATAACAATCTTGCCAATTTTCAGTTCCATCTCATCATCCGCTTCCCCAATAACACCTGCAGCATTGTCAAGGAATACCTTTCCAACAACAAAGAACATCATGATACCGATAATAACGGAAGCAATTCCCTCCAGAGCGTGGAAACCTGTAAATTTAGAAATAATTACAGCTGCTAAAGCTAGTAAACCACCGCCAGTAGCAACTAAATCTTCCATGAACACCAATTTTGTTGCTGGTTTCGCTTTACCTACTAGTTGGAAACTTTTGCTGATTACCTGAATACCTTTTGCTGGAGTATTTGTTTCGTGCATAATTTCCTTCATTGCTTTAAATAGCACGGACGATTCTAAAATCACCCCAATAGCTAATACAGAAATAACAACAGCAAATCCAGTTGCTTCTGCCGGATGAATAATAGCGTGAACCCCTTCTTTAATCGTCTCATAACTCATTATCCCTACAATTAATACTGCTCCCAGTAATACTAAGTTAACTAACCTTCCAAATCCGCTAGGGAATCGTTCTGTTGGTGCTTTTTTAGATAGCGCGGAGCCCATATAAACAAATAATTGATTTGCTGTATCTCCAATTGCATGCATCGTTTCTGCAAACATCGCTACGTTGCCTGTAAATGCAAATGCAATTCCTCTGATTATCGCAATAATACCATTGACAATACCGGCCATTAAAGCAGATTTGTTTCCTTGTTTTAATAAAGTGAAAAATTCTTTCATTTCCTGTTGTCCTTCTTTCCTTTGTTGATATATTGTATGATACATGTTTCCTTTAGAAATTATATCGTATCTGTCTTTTTTTGGGTGATTAAATCTTTTTTTCCTTGGTTCATTTTACAAATCAGCCTAATTAATAGGAAATAAATCTACTTACCCACAAACCTTAATAAGGAAGGAACATTCTTGCTTTTCAACATTTCAAATAATAGGTGCTAGTACATTAGTTTTATTAATCCATTGGAAATTTTTGCATAATAGTTGGCTTTGTTATAATAGCTATGCCCTTACGGAAAGAGAATAAAAGATAGAAACGGAGTAACCAAAACAAAAATGAATGCTTTATATATTATCATTGGAATAGTAGTGATTTGGTTTTTCCTTGGGCTAGTCCTAGAATGGTTCATTACTAAGCTATTTGGAATAGAACCCAAAAGTAAAATTGGGAAAGGAATATTGTTCGTAATCTCTCTTCCAAGCAATCTTTTTTTCTATTTGATTGCTTCTTTAAGTACAGCCGTAATCATCTCTATTGTCTGGGTATTTGCTAAAATCTTTGGTAAATCAAAAGATTAAAACAGAGAGTGAAAAAAGGATAAGTTAACTCCTCAGTTGTTTATCTGGTAACGTTCCCCTTCTAACGAATATGAAACCTGCATACTCGAATAGCAAGATAAGCGTTGGTTTTAATGGCCCAAGGATATAAGGTTAAATCCCTCTTGTTAGGAAAATACTTATCAAGGAAATTTCGAAAGATGAAATGTGGGGACGAACAAAAAAAGAATTAGGCATAGAAAAAACTACTAAATGATATGTTACTGTGGGAAATGAAAAAAACCAGTAACTTCCTTAAGTTACATGGTTCTATTCATATAATATTGCTGCTGTTTTTTTGCATAGATGTTGCTAGTTGACCATAAAAAGCAGAAGAAATGGACATTGCGATTAGAAAGTATATTGAATCGCGAGCTATGTTATGTACAGGGACAGATACAGCTACAAATTATAAAAAATTTGCTAAAAACCAACCTAGTTAACTAAGGAACATATCGATTAACTTTGAGGAGTCGATAATGTTAACTCCTTTAGAATTTAAGTATTTTAAAGACTTTTCTCTCTTTGAATTATTAGAACTTGCTACCGCATCTCTTACTACCGTTACAATAAAATTCCTGCGAATGGAGTCAAGTGCAGTTGCAGCCACACAAGCTTCTGCAAATAAACCAGCAATAACTATATGCTTAATTCCATTAGCAGTTAAATATGAAACAAGGTCTGAATTACTTAATGCATTCGATTTGTTTTTCGGAAAATAAATATCATTGACCCTAAGTAATCTTTCATCTAATTTAGCGCCTTCACTTCCTTTTAATGCTGATTTTTTTGTTATAAAATTAGCAATAAATTGTTTAGGTTCGTATTCATTACCTATATACACAACAGGGATTCCCCGACTTTCAGCTTTTTCTATAATTTTATTTACCTCTACTAACATTGGATCAATCTGATGTTTTGCTACGGGCATTCGAGCTTTTTCACTGATAAAACCCTTTTGGATATCAAGTACAAGTAAAGCTACATCCATGTACTAAATCTCCCTCCATTGTTATTATTCCAATTAACTAGTCACACTTCTTTAATGAAATTTCTTAAACATCGCTGAATCTATATTTTAAAAAAGACAATCTGATAATTCTATATTTTACTTGTATTGCACAATTTTTATTCCAAATTCTAAGTAGTCGAGATTATTCTCAGAAAACAATAAACAACCTTTACAAAACAACATTTATAAAAAAAAAATGCTAAATATCCGTATATGTAGAAGAATAAGCCGCCCTCAGCTCTTCAATAAGAGCAGTTCTTTATAAATAGAAGTAAACCCGGTTAAATTGCATTTATAAACTTTAAATCCCATCATGCGTTTCCCCTCGCTTTTTGACTAGCCCTCTAATGACAATCCTTACATTACCATAATATAGGCTGCATTTTGCGGTAAACACATACCTTTACCATTTGAGGGTAAAATAAGTCGAACTGTAAATAGTTTAAGTGACTAGTTCCCATGAAGAATGCGAGTAAATAAACGGTATAGGGGTGGGTCTCATGTCTACTCACTTATTTCATTATTTAGATCAACAAGAAAAAAAACTGATTTTCTCGATGGTGGAAATGGAGAGGTTTGCCTCTTGCCGAACAAGGTCAATAGTCGCTTACCTGGTAAAAGAGAA
>Ga0209463_1000584_pt1 | contig 26679 bp, 30 predicted proteins | sample AgamicMgSfrz_FD_187169 | JGI IMG/M metagenome (GOLD analysis project Ga0209463, IMG submission 187169) | Agave microbial communities from Guanajuato, Mexico - Mg.Sf.rz (SPAdes) (version 2) | ecosystem: Host-associated > Plants > Phyllosphere > Phylloplane/Leaf | place: Guanajuato, Mexico... | reverse complement strand
TCATATCGAGCCATGGCTTACATATAAGAAAAGTACTGCAGAAACGTACAATTCCTACTTTGAAAACCTCTTTTTACAGCTTTCTGTTCCATATTCTTATAAGTCTCAAATCCCTCGGTTTGAAGGGCAGTTTAAATATGGAGCAGAAGCGAAACTAGCTGGTACATTATCAGAAGGAGCCTCTCCTCCTTTATTGAAGGGATGGAAAGTTCTCCACATGCCAGGGCATGCAGGAAATCATATTGCTCTATATCATGAAGAAAAAGAAGAGCTCATTGCAGGTGATGTTTTACTAGACAAAATCGTTTCAAACCCACTCATTGAGCCTCCATTTTTTGAAGGAGAACATGAGAAGCCTCAGCTTGAGTACAATAATTCTTTACAAAGATTATTGTCTTTAAAAGTACAAAAGCTTTATCCAGGACATGGGAAAGTGATTGAAAATGTGAGCGAACTTACAAGAGAAAGAATGATAAAGCAAAGAAAAAAAGCAGAATCTTTGCTTCCGTTTCTTGAAGAAGGAAAAACAGGGTTTGAGATTTGTCAGCATCTATTTCCTCATGCGTATGAGAAACAGCTTGCTCTTACGCTATCAATGACGCTTGCACAGCTTCATTATTTAGAAGAGGTAGGGTATATCCAAAAGGTAGAAAAGCAAGGGAAATGGTTTTTTAGGAAAAGTGAGGTAAAGGTATGAAAGACGCGTTAAAAAGTAGCTCTGTTATTATTACAGGAGCCTCTGGCGGTATCGGAGAGCAAATGGCATACGAGGTAGCAAAAAGAGGAGGAACACCAATTCTTCTTGCACGCAGTAAAGAAAGTCTAGCAAGGATAAGTGAAAAAATAGACAATGATTTTGGAATTAAAGCACCTTATCTTGTGCTTGATGTTAGTGATCGTTCGGCAATTAAAGAAACGTTTGCTAGCATTATCGAACATCATGGACCAATTGATGTCCTTATTAATAATGCGGGATACGGGAAGTTTGAATATGCGGTTGAAGGAAGTATAGAAAACTTTGAAGGCATGTTTGAAGTGAACGTTCTCGGTCTTATTGCTTGCACAAAAGCAGTTCTTCCTCATATGATTGAACGTCAGCATGGTCATATTGTTAATATTGCTTCGCAAGCTGCTAAAATTGCAACGCCAAAATCGAGTGGATATGCCGCAACAAAACATGCTGTCCTTGGTTTTACAAACAGCTTAAGGATGGAAGTAGAAGATGAAGGAATTTTTGTAACGGCTGTCAACCCTGGTCCAATCAAAACAAATTTCTTTGATGTTGCAGATGAATCTGGTCAATATCAGAAAAACGTAGAACGGTTTATGCTTGACCCGAAAGAAGTAGCAAGCAAAACTGTTTCAGCTCTTTTTACAAAAAAGCGGGAAATTAATTTGCCCAGTTGGATGAATGTGGGAAGCACGTTTTATCAAGTTTTCCCACGCCTTGTCGAGAAACTTGGCGGAAATGCTTTTAAACAAAAATAGCTCTACCAAGGTTCACCATCTTCTGTTAAATAGTTATATACAGCATCATGAACAACTTCATATAAAGGCTGTGTTAAATCTTTTAAATGCTCTCTTTCACACTTACAAATTAGCGTATCAAGATCTTCAGGAGGAATATTACGCTCCGTTCCTATGTAATCATATTGAGCAAGTGTTGAGTGAATGAGTTTTATTATAAAGTTTCTATTCATAGGGAAATCTTACCTTCCTGATAGGAGTCTTAAAATTAGGGTAAAGTGTACTATATAGTATACTATGTTTAAAAGAGAGGGGAAATGGAAATGAACATTACATTTTCAGAACGTGCAGCACAGGAAATCGAAAAGCTTTATCCAAATGCTGGAGAGAAAAATCTAAAATTAAAATACGATACAGAAGATACAGGATGCGTAATGTGCGGTGTTACGGTGCTTTGGTTTGTTAAAGAGCTGTCTGAGTCAGATGAAAAAATTGAAACAAACGCATGGCCAGTATATGTTGAACCATCTAAAAACGTTTTTTTAGATGATGAATTAAAAATCGATTATGTCGAATCTGCCCATTGTTTTTCATTGAAGAGTCCTGGTCAAATTTTAAATGCACGCATGAGCTTAATTGATAAAACAATAAACTAAAAAAACACCTTTTGAAGGTGTTTTTTTACTGAAGATGAAACTTAGTTAAGAAAGAGCGTACTGTTTCCTCATAGTGTTCATAGTTGTCTACAAGGGAACGAGCATGAGTTCCGTGTGGAGCAATAAATAGCATCTTTTCTCCTTGTTTTTTTCGATACAGTTCTTTCGTCATTTGAGGCAGAATGTAGGTATCTTCTGCGCTATGAATAAATAAAACAGGTTCCTTTATTTTTTCAATCTCATTAAGCGGTGAAATATCTGTTAAACGATAGCCATCTCGCCATTTTAGAACAAAGTTGGCAAGTGGAATAATTGGAAATGGAGGAAGCTTAAAATCCTCTTTTAGTCGATGAACAAGCTGCTGTTTAAAGTCAGAGAACGGACAGTCAGCAATATAGAAATCAGCTCTACTTTCTTTCATAGATGCATATAAAAGTGTTGTAACGGCTCCCATCGATTCCCCATGTACGCCGAGTCTAATATGTTCTCCAAATTTAGCTTTTACCATCTCAACTACGGCTTTTAAATCTTGTTTTTCATAGAAACCATAGCTTGTTGTTTTTCCTCCTGATTTTCCGTGTCTTCGATGATCATAAGAAACAACGTTCCAGCCTTCATTTAGAAAAAGCTTCATATATTTGAACGAAGTTAATGAATTCACCGTTACGCCATGACAGAAAATCATAAATTTATTTTCAGGATGTGGGGCAATAATTGTTCCATATATATCATATCCGAATGAAGAAGGAACTGAAAAATGTTCTTTCTCTACCTCTTCATATTCTTCGCGAGAAAAATGAGTTGAGCGTTGTTCACTTTCGAGGATCTGTTCTTCTGTTTTCTTTTTTATGTACATTACTTTGTTTGTGAAAAATGCGCCAGCGCCTGCCGCGGAAGCAAGTGCGAGAGCTGCACCAATCCATCTTTTTTTCATAAGAGAAGCTCCTTTAACTAGAATATAGTCCATTTTAACATAAAGTGAAAAGAGTCGTTTTTCGCTTTGTATCAGCAGTAAATTAGTAAAAAAAACAAAGAATAACAAAAAAAGTTGAAAAAAATTAAAAATTTTGAAGGGTTTAGGAGAACAATGTAGAATATTTTATTTGTGCAGCATTAAACAGAATACATAAGGAGTTGTTGAGTAATGGTTCAACAAGAAGTGGTTATCGTAAGCGCAGTAAGAACAGCAATTGGTACATTCGGGGGGAGCTTACAAAATGTATCCGCTCCAACTTTGGGAAGTATTGTGATTAAAGAAGCGTTACAAAAAGCAGGGGTTAAAGCAGAAGATGTAGACGAAGTTATCATGGGGAACGTACTACAAGCTGGCTTAGGGCAAAACCCAGCACGTCAAGCTGCGCTAAAGGCAGGACTTCCACAAGAAGTGGCAGCACTTACCATTAATAAAGTTTGTGGCTCAGGTCTGAAAGCGGTTCACTTAGCAACACAGGCTATTTTTGCAGGAGATGCAGAAATCGTTGTTGCAGGTGGAATGGAAAATATGAGTCAAGCACCTTATTTGTTGAAAAATGCACGTAATGGATTCAAAATGGGAGATCAAAAAGTTGTTGATAGCATGATTGCAGACGGTTTATGGTGCGCTTTCAACGATTATCATATGGGCGTTACAGCTGAAAACTTGTGCGAAAAGTATGAAATTTCTAGACAAGAGCAAGACGAATTTGCAGCAAGCAGCCAGCAAAAAGCTGAAAAAGCTATTACTTCAGGTCGTTTCAAAGACGAAATTGTGCCTGTTGAAATTCCACAGCGTAAAGGAGATCCTATCGTATTTGCAGAAGATGAGTTTCCTCGTAAAGGAACAACTGCAGAAGGTCTTGGTAAATTAAGACCAGCTTTCAAAAAAGACGGATCAGTTACAGCAGGTAATGCATCAGGGATTAATGATGGAGCTGCAGCTCTTGTTGTAATGAGTCGCGAGAAAGCAGATGAGCTTGGTCTTCAGCCACTTGTTCGCATTAAAGCAAATGCAAGCGCAGGCGTAGATCCAAGTATTATGGGAATTGGCCCTGTTGCATCTGTTCAAAAGGTTCTAAAGAAAGCAGAACTTGAACTTGATCAATTTGATTTAATTGAAGCAAACGAAGCGTTTGCGGCACAGTCAATTGCTGTGGATCGTGAACTTTCTTTCAATAAAGAAAAGCTAAACGTAAATGGAGGAGCTATTTCACTTGGTCATCCAATTGGAGCAAGTGGTGCACGTATTCTAGTGTCCCTTATTCATGAAATGACAAAGCGTGAAGCAAACCTAGGTTTAGCAACGCTATGTATTGGCGGAGGTCAAGGCGTAGCAACGGTTGTTGAACGCGTATAAAGGTAGTGTGCTGTAGTTGCAAGAGAACTTTCTTCGTTTTATAATTTTTAAAACAGGAGGAGGGACCATCTTGAAAAAACAGCGAGAAAACGAAATTCATCTTAAAGATGGATTAGGAAGCGACGTGCTCAAAAAACTGCAGGAGAAAAAGAAATCACTTCAAAAAGCTGAAGAAAAAAGGCAGGAAGAAGAACGTGAACGTCGCCTTGAAGAAAAGCGTCAACGCGAGAAAAATAAATCCTTTGATGAACTTTTAAATGAAAGTGACTTAAAGTGGAAAGATTTTAAATAAAAAGGAAGCTCTATAGAGCTTCCTTTTTTATATTAGCGATGACTTTCATATTGATTTGCTTTTGTTAGACGTTTGATGTCTTCAACTTCTGAATCTTTCAATGGAAGTGAACCTGCAGCTGTTGTATTTGAAAGCACTTGTTCAACAGAACTTGCTCCTGCAATAACAGAAGCAACCGCTTTGTTATGCAAGCAATATTGAAGGGCTGTTTGTTCAAGAGAGTGAGTTGGACGGACGTTTGCTAGATGTAGAATAGTACTCTCAAGATCTTCGTATTCATAGTCCAAATAGTCTTTATTATAAAATTTGCGCTGAAGCTGGTCTGTACCTCGACTTGTAAGAAGACCTTTAGCAAGAGGGCCTCTTGCAACAATACTAATGTTGTGCTCTGCAAGTAAATCTTCTATGCTTTCTTCAGGACGACGATCTAGTATGCTGTATTGCATCATTACACTTACGATAGACGATTTTTCTACGTATTCACGAATCACATTTGGACGAATAGAGGAAATGCCATATTCTCGAATAAGGCCCTCTTTTTTGAGTTCTTCAAAAGCTTCAATTGTTTCATCAATAGGATCTTCAATTGTTCCTCCGTGAAGCTGATAAAGATCAATATAATCTGTTTGGAGACGCTGTAAGCTTTTCTTTACACTTTCTTTAATATGTGCTTTAGAAGGGTCCCATGTCCAGCCTTCTTTTCCTTTTTCAAACTTATTTCCAACTTTTGTAGCAAGAATAAGGTTTTTTCGTCTTCCTTTAATTGCTTCACCAACAAGCTCTTCATTAGTCCCGAAGTCATACAAATCAGCTGTATCAAGGTAGTTAACACCTTGTTCTAACGCTTCATCAATAATAGATTTTGCTTTTTCTTTATCCTGACCAAGCGACATGCATCCAAGTCCCATTACACTAACATGCAAATCCGAACGTCCCAGTCTTCTTTTTTCCATTTCGATTCATTCCTTTCTTTCTCTTTAATATATATGTATCCGTTCACTTGATGATAAAAACACCTTCTTCCTTATTGTATCGCTATCCTTTCCTTATCTGCAAGAAAGGTGAATAAAAAGGCTCGTCAACGTATGTCAACGAGCGAAAAAGAAATCTATAGCTTTGATGAGGGAATACTGTTCACCCAATCTTTAACAAGTTTAAATTCGCGTTCATATCGCTTCAATTTCTCTCTAATTTCCCATGCTTTTCCGACAAGAACGATTCCGCGATCAAGTCGATACACTTTCACCTGATTTTCCCACCTCTTTCTAATATGATAAAATTTATGAGCGAGTATCAAAAACTAGAACGAGGTGAAGCATTTTGAAACATTTACGAGAAGAGACGGTACAGTCTAAAACTATTTTTGAAGGAAGAGTCATTAGTCTTTTAGAAGAGGAAGTAAAGCTTCCTAATGGAAAGAAAAGCACACGTGAGATTGTAAAACATCCGGGAGCAGTTGCGCTTATTGCCTTCACAGATGAAAATAAACTGCTTATGGTTCGTCAATATAGAAAAGCGATGGATAAAATTCTTGTGGAGATTCCAGCTGGAAAGCTTGAAAAAGGAGAAGAGCCGCATGTAACGGCAAAACGTGAACTCGAAGAAGAAACAGGATATACAACAGACAACCTTACACATCTAATCTCTTTTTATACATCACCAGGGTTCGCAGATGAACTTGTACATCTTTACGTTGCTGAGGATTTAAAAAAGGTAACAGAACAAGCAAGTCTTGATGAGGATGAATTTTTAGACGTGTTAGAGCTAACGCTTGAAGAAGCAATCGCCCTTATTGGAACAGGAGAAATATACGATGCTAAAACAGCGTATGCTGTTCAATATCTACAGCTGAAAAGCGTACTTGGAGAGTAAAATGAACAAGTACTTTGCCGATTTACATATTCATCTTGGGCGAACAAGAGAAGGACATCCTGTTAAGATTACAGCTTCACCTACGTTAACGCTGCAAAATGTCTTGCATCATGCGGAAAGCGAAAAAGGACTAAATTTGATCGGCATCATCGATTGTCATGTTCCAGAAGTTCTTACAGAATTAGAAGAGATGCTAGAAAGAGAAGAAATGATAGAACATGAAGAAGGTGGAGTCTATGGGAGTGGTTTGACTATATTACTTGGCTCAGAGCTTGAAATCTATGATGAATACTGCCATGGACCAATTCACGTTCTTGCTTTTATGCCAACGCTTCAAAAGATGCACGAATTCTCAGCATGGCTTTCTGAAAGAACGAAGAATATTACATTAAGCACTCAGCGACTTTATGAAAAAGGGAAGGTAGTGCAAGAGAAAGTTAAAACTCTTGGAGGATTGTTTATTCCAGCTCATATTTTCACTCCGTTTAAAAGCTTGTTTGGAAAAGGAGTTCAGCGCTCGCTAACGGAAGTATTCGATCCAACTTTAATTGATGCAGTAGAACTTGGCTTGAGTTCTGATACCCGTATGGCAGATATGGTAAAAGAACTTCATCACTATCCATTCTTAACAAACTCTGATGCGCATTCTCTTGGAAAAATTGCGAGGGAGTACAATGAGTTGTTCCTTAAAGATCGAACTTTTGCGGAATTTGAAAAAGCGTTGAAGAAAGTAGAAGGTCGAAAGATTGCTCATAACTATGGATTAAATCCTGCCTTAGGAAAATATCATCATACAGTTTGTGAAAAATGTTTGCATCTCTGGGAAGAAGATGGAAAGGGAAACTGTGTATTTTGTGGTCATCATTCATTTATTAAGGGAGTATATGAAAGGTTGCAAGAGCTATCTGACAGCTCAGAAAGTCCTGTGAGACCCCCTTATACACACCAAGTACCGCTACAGTTTCTACCAGGTATTGGACCGAAAACGCTTGAAAAACTAGTAGCAGCGTTCGGAAGTGAGATGGGGATTTTACATCATGCTAGTGAAAAAGAACTTTCACAAGTTGTGAAGCCAGCCCTTGCTGACCTTATTTTAAAAGCCCGAAGCGGCGAGCTTGATCTTGTATCTGGTGGAGGAGGAAAATATGGAAGTGTGAAGAAGTAGAAAAGATTCATGAAACTCTTTCTTCTATCATATAGTCTAGTAAAGACTGTTTAAGATGATAGGAGGACACGGTAATGAATAAGCAACGTGTACAGGAGTTGTTATTTTACCATATTCAAAAACATAGCTCTGTCTATTTATTTGTGACGGTTTTGTTCTTTATCGGAGTGGTGTTTGGTGCTGTTGTTGTAAATAGTTTGAATTTAGGGCAAAAAGAGGACTTGTTTTACTATTTAGATCGATTCTTTGGACAAGTTACAAAAGGAGAAGTAGCAAATTCTGCTGATATTTTAAAGCAAAGTTTTTGGCATAACATAAAATATTTAGGGTTTATTTGGATTCTCGGTATTTCAGTTATCGGTTTGCCTGTTGTCCTTGTGTTACTTTTTCTAAAAGGAATTGTAATTGGATTTACGGTTGGCTTCTTAGTAAATCAAATGGGCTTTCACGGCTTTCTTCTTTCTTTTGTTTCCGTGTTTCCGCAAAATTTATTTCTCATTCCTCTTTTTATTGTTGTTTCAACCCTTTCGCTTTCTTTTTCATTAAAATTAATGAAACAATTTGTAAGAAGCGGCAGTGAAACAATGGTAGCGGCTTTTATGCGTTATAGTACAGTTATTCTACTCATCTTAGCCGTTGTAACACTTTCTTCAACGCTTGAAGCATATGCATCGCCATTTTTGATGAAAACAACTCTTTCTTTTTTAGAATGATTATTATATAATAATATGTGTGTTTCCTAATTGATAATCATTTTATTTTCCTTACTGAGAAAAGTCTGTTATAATGTACAGATGAATGGCGAGGGAGGGACTAGCAAATGGAAAGTAGAATTGATCGGATAAAGCAGCAGTTGCATTCGTCAAGTTACAAACTGACTCCACAGCGTGAGGCGACTGTACGAGTTTTGCTTGAGAATGAAAAAGATCATTTAAGTGCAGAAGACGTATATCTCCTCGTCAAGGAAAAGGCTCCAGAAATTGGCCTTGCAACGGTTTATCGGACACTAGAACTTTTAACAGAATTAAAGATTGTAGACAAAATTAACTTTGGTGATGGGGTATCAAGGTACGATCTTCGTAAAGAAGGGGCAGATCATTTCCATCATCACCTTGTATGTATTGAATGTGGAGCAGTAGATGAGATTCAAGATGATCTTCTTGGAGACGTGGAAAAAATCGTTGAACGCGATTGGAACTTTAAAATTAAAGACCACCGCTTGACATTTCATGGTATTTGTCATCGTTGCCATAATGAGAATCACGAAAAAGAATCGAATTGAACGATATAAAAACCTTTTCCGGCGTGGGAGAGGTTTTTTTTATTAGGATAAAACAATAAGCATCCTTCTTCAAAAGGTATAAAATCTTCTACTGTTGGCATATGTTTTAGTAGAAATCTTTTTTGGAGGATGCCAATGAAAACGTGGTGGGATGTAACAGTACAGGCTTGTAAAGTGTTTGTGCTTTTTGTTAGTTTTACGGTATTATTTTACTGTGCACTTTTATGGGTATATGAAGAATATCAAAACTATCATCGCTACGATGTTCCAGAAGGATCTGCTGTCAAAGTAGCCAACATGGTACACGAAGAAGAAAAATCATGGATAGAAAGATTAGTGATGTTTTATCATAACGGGGAGTAGAGAGTATTGAACCTTACAATTGAAGATTTTATTCACTATTTAGTTGTAGAACGAGGGTTAGCTCCAAATACGATTGAATCTTATAAGCGCGATTTAGTAAAATATGCTGAGTACTTAAAAAAAGTGGAGACTGTTTCTTCTTTTGAAGAAGTTACAAGAGAGCATATTATTGCGTTTATGAGATATATGATGGAAAATGGAAAATCCTCTAAAACCATTGCAAGACATGTCGCATCTATTAGGTCCTTTCATCAGTTTCTGTTGCGTGAGCATATTATGGACAAGGACCCATCTGTCCATATTGAAACCCCACAAGTGGAAAGGACTCTTCCAAAAGTGCTGTCACCAGACGAAGTAGAAGCTCTTTTAACTGCTCCTGACGAATCTACGCCGTTTGGAAGACGCGAAAAAGCAATGTTAGAGCTTTTGTATGCAACGGGAATTCGGGTTACAGAGCTTATGAATTTGAATGTAGAAGATGTTCATATGACAATGGGATTTGTCCGGTGTATTGGAAAAGGAGACAAGGAACGAATTGTTCCGATGGGCAAAATGGCAAGTGAGGCGTTACAGAAATATATTGAAGAAAGTCGTCCAAAGCTTTTAAAAAGAAATCAAAAAGAAGAAGCTCTTTTTCTTAATCATCATGGTCGCAGGTTAACGCGTCAAGGGTTTTGGAAAATCTTAAAAAAGTTAGCTTTATCTGCTCAAATTGAAAAAGAACTTACACCACATACATTACGACATTCGTTTGCAACGCATCTCCTTGAAAATGGGGCAGATTTAAGAGCCGTGCAAGAAATGCTTGGACATGCTGATATCTCTACAACGCAAATCTATACACATGTGACGAAAAAGCGATTAAAAGATGTATACAATGAATTTCATCCACGAGCATAGAAACTAAAAAAGGTAGAATAATTGCTATTCTACCTTTTTTAGTTTCTTAAATGTAACCACTTCCAATTTGAATAGAGAAACGTTATACTGAAGAAGTCAGACCTCTTGTCTCCTTACATAAATTTCGCTTAAAACGATAGTAAAGAGGGAATGTTATAAACAAACTAGACATTTTGGAGGAGATTGTTATGTCTTATACATATAAACGTATATTTTTAGTTGTGATGGACTCTGTTGGGATTGGTGAAGCTCCAGATGCTGAGCAGTATGATGATAAAGGCGCAGACACGCTTGGCCATATTGCTGAACATCGTGGAGGACTTAACATGCCAAACATGGGTAAGCTAGGCTTAAGCAATATTCGCGAGATTAAAGGAATCCAAAAAGAGGATACGCCACTTGCTTACTATACAAAAATGCAGGAAGCTTCAACAGGAAAAGATACAATGACAGGTCATTGGGAGATTATGGGTCTTCACATTGATCAGCCGTTTCGCGTCTTTCCAGATGGATTTCCACACGAGTTGATTGCTGAACTTGAGGAAAAGACAGGTCGTAAAATTATCGCTAATAAACCTGCTTCAGGCACCGCTATTTTAGACGAGCTTGGTGAAGAACATATGAAGACAGGAGCGCTTATTGTCTATACTTCAGCAGATTCAGTATTGCAGATTGCTGCGCACGAAGATGTTGTTCCGCTTGATGAGCTTTACAAGATTTGTGAAATTGCTCGTGAACTCACACTTGATGAAAAGTATATGGTTGGTCGGGTGATTGCTCGTCCGTTCATCGGCAGTCCTGGGAAATTTGAGCGTACTTCAAATCGCCATGACTATGCTTTAAAACCATTTGGCCGTACTGTTATGAATGAGCTTAAAGATGAAAATTTTGACGTGATTGCAATCGGTAAAATTTCCGATATTTATGACGGAGAAGGTGTAACAAAATCTCTTCGCACAACGTCTAATATGGACGGGATGGATAAATTGGTAGAGACCCTTCATATGGATTTTGAAGGGCTAAGCTTTGTAAACTTAGTAGATTTTGATGCGAAGTTTGGGCATCGCCGTGATCCACAAGGCTATGGAGATGCACTTGAAGAATATGATGTCCGTCTTGCTGAAGTATTTGAAGGATTAAAAGACGATGATTTACTCATCATTACAGCAGATCATGGAAACGACCCTATTCATCATGGTACAGATCACACGAGAGAATATGTACCGCTCCTTGTATATAATAAAGGAATGAAAAAGGGCGAGGAACTTGACGTTCGTCAAACATTTGCAGATATTGGCGCAACAGTAGCAGATAATTTTAATATTAAGCTACCAGAGCATGGCAAAAGCTTTTTAAATGAACTAAATCAAAAATAAGATAAGAGGGAGAGCGAATATATGAATAAAAATGCTATTCAAACAGCTGCTTCATTTATTGAAGGAAAGTTACAAGTTAAGCCGGAAATCGGCCTTATTTTAGGATCAGGATTAGGAGTCCTTGGCGATGAAATTGAAAATGCGGTAAAAATCCCATACGAAGATATTCCTGAATTCCCTGTTTCAACTGTTGAAGGACATGCAGGGCAGCTTGTTATCGGAACGTTGAACGGAGCGAAAGTAATCGCAATGCAGGGGAGATTTCACTATTATGAAGGTTACAGCTTTGACAAAGTAACGTTCCCTGTTCGCGTAATGAAAGAGCTTGGAGTTGAGAAGCTTATTGTCACAAATGCAGCTGGAGGGATTAATGAATCGTTCAACCCTGGTGATTTGATGCTCATTAGTGACCATATCAATAACTTTGGTAGCAATCCGCTTATTGGAGCTAATGATAGCAACCTTGGTCCTCGTTTCCCAGACATGTCAGAAGGATATTCTAAAGAGTTGCGAGCTCTTGCAAAAGAAGCAGCAGCAAGCTTAGATTTATCAATTCAAGAAGGAGTATATGTTGGTAATACAGGTCCATCTTATGAAACACCTGCTGAAGTTCGTATGCTTCGTATTCTTGGAGGGGACGCAGTTGGTATGTCAACAGTTCCAGAAGTTATTGTTGCTCGTCATGCGGGGATGAAAGTACTTGGAATCTCTTGTATTTCAAATATGGCTGCAGGCATATTAGATCAGCCTCTTAATCATGAAGAAGTAATTGAAACAACAGAAAAAGTAAAGAAAAACTTCCTTGCATTTGTAAAAGAAATCGTACGAAAAATGAGCAACTAATTTAGGGGGGAAGATCCAACATGAGAATGGTTGATTTAATTGCAAAAAAGCGTGACGGTAAAGAATTAACAAAAGAAGAAATTTCGTTTATCGTTGAAGGCTACACATCAGGAGATATTCCAGATTATCAAATGAGTGCTTTTACAATGGCTGTTTTCTTCCAAGGCATGACAGCTAATGAACAAGCAGAGCTAACAATGTCAATGGTTCAATCAGGAGACACTATTGATCTTTCAGCAATTGAAGGTGTGAAAGTTGATAAACATTCAACAGGCGGTGTAGGTGACACTACAACACTTATTCTTGCCCCTCTTGTAGCAGCAGTAGGAGTGCCAGTTGCTAAAATGTCTGGCAGAGGGTTAGGTCATACAGGTGGAACTATTGATAAGCTTGAAGCTGTTAAAGGATTTCACGTTGAGATTGATAAAAAAGAATTTATTGAGCTTGTGAATAAAAATAAAGTAGCGGTTGTAGGACAGTCTGGAAACTTAACACCAGCAGATAAAAAAATCTACGCGCTTCGTGATGTAACGGCAACTGTTAATAGCCTACCTCTTATTGCAGCATCTATTATGAGTAAAAAGATTGCAGCTGGAGCAGATGCCATTGTTTTAGATGTGAAAACAGGTGCTGGCGCATTTATGAAAAACTTAGAAGATGCCAAAGCTCTAGCACAATCAATGGTAAACATCGGAAATAACGTTGGCCGTCAAACAATGGCTGTCATTTCTGATATGAGTCAACCGCTTGGTTTTGCGATTGGAAATGCTCTTGAAGTCGAAGAAGCGATTGACACGTTAAAAGGTAAAGGACCAAAAGATTTAGAAGAGCTATGCTTAGTGCTTGGTAGTTATATGGTCTACTTAGCGGACAAAGCTTCGTCTCTTGAAGAAGCACGTCGTATGCTTCAGGAAGTTATTGAAAATGGAAAAGCACTTGAAAGTTTTAAAACATTTTTAGATGCTCAAGGTGGAGATCCTTCTGTTGTTGATGATGTGGCAAAACTTCCACAAGCAGCACATAAGATTGAAGTGAATGCAGAAAAAGATGGTTATGTATCAGAAATCGTGGCAGATGAAATGGGCACAGCGGCAATGTGGCTTGGCGCAGGACGTGCTACAAAGGATTCTGAGATTGATCTTGCTGTTGGTCTTATGCTTCGTAAGAAAGTCGGCGATGAAGTGAAAAAAGGTGAGTCGCTTGTGACAATTTACAGCAACAAAGAAGATGTTCAAGAAGTAAAAGAGCATATTCTAAAGAACATTAGCATCTCTTCTGAAAAAGTTGAGGCTCCTTCTCTTATTTATGATACAGTTCAAAAATCAAACTAGTATCCATAAAAAAACGCAGTGAAGAATATTCTTCACTGCGTTTTTTTATGGATATAAAAGCTTTTTCCTCCATTATTTTCAACATAATTCAGTATAATATGTGCTTTTTTGGAAAAAATAGTGGTATTACGAATGGAGGTTAACATGCAATGAAACAACTCTTTTCTTTTATACTAGTTCTCTTATTAGGCGTCTCCACTTTATCACCATCAGCATTTGGAGCTGAGAAAAAAGCACCAAGTTTAGCTGAAAAAGCAGAGTCAGCTATTTTAATTGAACGAGACACAGGAGAGATTTTATACGAAAAAAACGGTGATGAAAAACTTCCTCCTGCAAGTATGACTAAAGTTATGACAATGATTCTTATTATGGACGCTCTTGATAAGGGGAAAATCAAGATGAGCGACAAAGTTCGGACAAGTGAACATGCAGCTTCAATGGGGGGCTCACAAATTTTCCTTGAGCCTGGTGAAGAAATGACGGTAGAACAAATGTTAAAAGGAATTGCAATTGCTTCAGGAAACGATGCCTCGGTTGCAATGGCTGAGCACATCGCAGGTTCTGAAGAAGAGTTTGTAAGCATGATGAATCAAAAGGCAAAAGATTTAGGACTTAAAAATACAAAGTTTCAAAATCCAACAGGTTTATCTGTTGAAGATCATTATAGTACAGCTCATGATATGTCTATTATGGCAAAAGAGCTATTGAAATATGAAGGAATTACAAAATTTACAGGCACGTATGAGGACTATCTTAGGGAAGATACCGATAAAAAATTCTGGCTTGTGAACACAAATCGTTTGCTGAAGTTTTATGATGGCGTTGACGGATTAAAAACAGGGTACACAAAAGAAGCAAAATATTGTTTAACAGCAACAGCTAAAAAAGGCAATATGCGCGTTGTAGCTGTTGTATTTGGAGCAGACACACCAAAAGATCGCAACAGCCAAATTACAAAGATGCTTGATTACGCGTTTAGCAAATACGAAACATCTCCATTGTACAAGCGAGATCAAGTTGTTGGAGAAGTGAAAGTTGCAAAAGGAAAAGATAAAACAGTAGAAGTTGTAACTTCAGAGCCTATTTCAATCTTAAATGAAAAAGGACAAGGAAAAGCGAATATGAAAAAAGAAGTGAAGCTGAATAAAGATTTAAAAGCGCCTTTGAAAAAAGGAGATGAAGTGGGGACGCTTATTATTAAAAAAGATGGGAAAGTTGTCACAACGTCACCGCTTCTTGCAAAGGACAGTATGAAAGAAGCTTCATGGTGGAATTTCTTTAAACGAACGTTTACAACATTTACAAAGACGAGCTAAATTTGACGAATCTAAACTAGTTTTGTCATGAAGAAGGAAACCCCCACCTTTCTAGCGAAAGAAGCATTATATGAAAGCAAGGAGGGTTTAATTTGAGTCTTGTGATTGAATGTGAGGTAAAAGATTCTGTTTTACTTGTTCGTTTGAAGGGCGAGCTTGATCACCACACAGCAGAAGAATTGAGAACGCGAATTACCGGCTTGTTGCAAAAAGACGTTAATCATATTGTATTAAATTTGGCTGATCTATCTTTTATGGATAGCTCAGGACTTGGTGTCATTTTAGGACGCTATAAGCAAATTAAGAGCGCTGGAGGAGAAATGGTCGTTTGTGCTATATCTCCAGCTGTTCACCGTCTTTTTGAAATGTCAGGGATGTTCAAAATTATTCGATTAGAGCAAAGTGAACAAAAAGCTCTAACAACGCTGGGGGTGGCCTAAATGAAAAATGAAATGCACCTTCAATTTTCGGCCCTAAGTCAAAATGAAGCATTTGCGCGTGTTACTGTTGCTGCTTTTGTGACACAGCTCAATCCAACAATGGATGAAATTACAGAAATTAAAACGGTTGTTTCAGAAGCTGTCACAAACGCTATTATTCATGGATATGACAGCAATCCAGAAGGCACAGTATATATTTCCGTTACATTAAGTGATGATGGTGTTGTTGAGTTAAATATAAGAGACGAGGGACATGGAATTGACAACGTAGAAGAAGCAAAGCAACCTCTTTTTACAACAAAACCTGAACTTGAACGGTCTGGTATGGGATTTACGATTATGGAAAACTTTATGGATGAATGCAAAATCGAATCATCCACAAATCATGGCACAGCTCTTTACTTAAAAAAGCATTTAGCAAAGCAAAAAGCGTTGTGCAACTAAGGAGACTTGCCTATGGATGTGGAGGTCAAGCGTGAGAAGAATCAGCCTTATTTAAAGGACCATGAAGTCAAAGAATTAATCAAACGAAGTCAAGATGGTGACCAAGAAGCCCGAGATACAATTGTGAATCGTAATATGAGGCTCGTTTGGTCTGTTGTACAGCGGTTTCTAAACAGAGGATATGAACCAGATGACTTGTTTCAAATTGGAAGCATTGGGTTACTGAAATCTGTGGATAAATTTGATCTTTCGTATGACGTAAAGTTCTCAACATATGCAGTTCCAATGATTATTGGAGAAATTCAGCGCTTTATAAGAGATGATGGTACGGTGAAAGTTAGTCGGTCTTTAAAAGAAACGAGCAATAAAATACGTAAAGCAAAAGACGAACTTTCGAAAGTATATGGACGAACCCCAACGATCAATGAAGTTGCAGAACACCTTGATATTACGCCAGAGGAGGTTGTGCTTGCTCAAGAAGCGAATCGAGCACCTTCTTCTATTCACGAAACGGTCTATGAAAACGACGGCGACCCTATTACATTACTTGATCAAATTGCAGATCAGAGTGAAGATAAATGGTTTGATCAAATTGCTTTGAAAGAAGCTGTTGAACATCTTGATGAACGTGAAAGGTTAATTGTTTACTTGCGCTACTATAAAGACCAAACGCAATCAGAAGTTGCAACAAGACTAGGCATATCACAAGTTCAAGTTTCAAGGCTTGAAAAGAAGATCTTAAAACAAATTAAAGAACAAATGGGTGAATAAAGCTATCCTTTTTAAAAGGATAGCTTTATTTTTTTTCTATTTTTTGGTTCTTTAAACTGTGTATGAGAAAAGATTTGGAAACTCATACTACATGTACAGAGAAAACGAGCTATAAGGTGTGTGGTATATGTGGGTCGTTCAGTATACATCAAAATGAGACATCGAGTACAAGTGAGGCCAAAAGAAAAAATCACAGTAGGAGATGTTGCTGTTGTTTTTACATCGAAGGAAGAGAAAGAGAAGATTGAAAGCTTAGTGATTTATAAGGTAAATGAAAAAGACCAAAACATCATTATCATTGATGTTATGAGGATCATCCAAGCTATTTCTAGAGAAATGGAAAATATGGAAATACAGCAAGTTGGCCCAACTCAAACGATTGTAGAAGTGGTATTTGAGAGAAAACGTGCTTCTCTTCCTTTTTTTATTGTTGTTTGGCTCCTTCTTTTCATTGGAGCCGCTTTAGCTATTATGAACTTCCATGAGGATGTGAGCATGAGGGCAGTGCATCAACGTCTCTTTTTTATCTTAACAGGAGAACAAGATGAAACACCTCTTCTTCTTCAAGTTCCTTATTCTATCGGTCTTGGTCTTGGAATGATTTTGTTTTTTAATCATGTGTTTAAAAAGCGAATCAACGAAGAACCAAGTCCATTAGAAGTAGAGATGTTCAATTATCAGCAGGACCTAGACCGATACGTAATCATCAATGAAAATGATGAGAGCGTGACTCACATTGACGAGCGTTAATGTTTTATTAACTATCGTTATCGGACTTGGCGGAGGACTTATGGTTGGCTGTGGATTTGTTGCATTTCTGACAGTGCTTGGTATTTTGCCACGCTTAATGCAGCTAACGAAAACGATGAAGTATATTCAAGGCTACGAGTGGGCTATTATCTCTGGAACAATTGTTGGAGTTTGGTTTAGCTTAAATCTTGTATATTTTCCACTATTCCCAACATTGATCGCGCTTGTTGGACTTGCTCATGGCATATTTGTTGGCATGCTTGCGGCAGCATTGACAGAGGTTCTGAATGTTTTCCCCATTCTAGCTAAACGAATTGGAATTGATGATCAGCTTGCTATTCTATTGATGGCTATTGTACTTGGGAAAATTGTAGGATCTTTATTTCATTGGATGTATTTTACAAGTTAAGGGAGGAAGGTACAATGAGTGATAAAAATTTGAAAGACAATTATTCGAAGAAAGTACAGCAATATCAGCCAAAACCTAATTATTTTCTTAACTGTTTGAAAGCATTTATTATTGGAGGACTGATTTGTACTTTTGGACAGCTTGTTCAAAATTTTTATATTAGATATTTTGACTTCACGAAGGAAGATGCTGGAAACCCTACTGTGTCAACCCTTGTTCTTATTGCTGTTTTGCTAACTGCATTTGGAGTATATGACAGAATTGGACAGTTTGCAGGAGCCGGGTCAGCTGTTCCTGTAACAGGATTTGCAAACTCGATGGCAAGTGCTGCTATTGAACATAGAAGTGAAGGAATTGTACTAGGTATTGCAACAAATATGTTTAAACTAGCTGGAAACGTGATTGTTTTTGGAGTTACAGCAGCTTATATCGTTGGACTTATTCGCTATATCTTTCAACATTATCTTATGCATCAGCTATAGAAAGGATGGAACATATGATTCTAACTGGGAAACAATCGTGGGTTTTTCAAAATGATCTTTATATTAACGCAACTGGAACAGCGGTTGGCCCGAAAGAAAAGGATGGACCGTTAAAAGAAACATTTGATGTTACGTTTGATGATTTGCACTGTGGAGAAAAAAATTGGGAACTTGCCGAGCGGAAATTAATGAATACAGCTATTGAGACTTGTATACAAAAGCTCAACTATACGTACGATGATGTGGATTTCTTTTTAGCAGGTGACCTTCTTAATCAAAATGTAACCGCAAACTTTGTAGCAAGACAAAATCAAATTCCGTTTCTATGCATGTTTGGTGCATGTTCAACTTCAATGGAGACGCTTGCACTTGGTTCGGCTCTTGTTGATGGGGGATTTGCAAATCGCATTATTGCGGCAACAAGCAGTCATAATGCTACAGCTGAGCGACAGTTTCGCTATCCAACAGAATATGGAGGCCAAAAACCAGACACAGCAACCGCAACTGTAACAGGAAGCGGAGCAGCTCTCGTATCAAAAGAAAAAGGAAAAGTGAAAATTACGTCAGCTACAATCGGAAGAGTAGCAGACTACGGAATTAAAGATCCATTTGATATGGGCTCAGCAATGGCACCTGCTGCGGCACAAACGATTTCTCAGCATTTCAAAGATTTAGGAAGAGAGCCAAGCGACTACGATTTAATTGTGACAGGAGATTTATCAGGAGTTGGAAGTCCTATTGTGAAAGATTTATTAAAAGAGGAAGGATACAACGTGTTTTCAACACATAACGATTGTGGCCTTATGATTTATCGACCAGACCAAAATGTGTTTGCAGGGGGAAGCGGCTGTGCATGTTCAGCTGTTGTTACGTATGGACACCTTGTAGAGCAGATTGCAAAAGGAGAACTCAAGCGCGTATTTGTTGTAGCAACAGGAGCACTTTTAAGCCCAACAATGACGCAGCAAAAAGAGACTATTCCAACGATTGCACACGGAGTTGTACTTGAATCTGTGGAGGTGGAGGGCTGATGGAATATTTAATTGCCTTCGTCTGTGGCGGATTAATTTGTGTGGTTGGTCAGCTTTTACTCGATTTTATTAAAATCACGCCTGCTCACGTTATGACTCTTTTCGTTGTGACAGGAGCTGTTTTAGATGGATTTGGTTTATATGATAAATTTATTGAATTTGCAGGCGCAGGAGCAACGATTCCGATTACAAGCTTTGGTCATTCTCTTTTACATGGAGCAATGAAAGGCGCAGAGGAACACGGATTAATTGGGATTGGTATGGGGATGTTTGAATTAACATCTTCGGGGATTTCAGCAGCCATTCTTTTCTCTTTTCTTGCTGCATTGATCTTTAAACCGAAAGGATAAAAGACATGAAAACACGCCAAGTAATTGTTGTTACAGATGGAGATGAATTTGCAAAAAGAACGATTGAATTTGTAGCTGAAAAAGTGGGAGGACGCTGTATTTCTCAGTCGTTTGGAAATCCGTCTATTCTCTCAGGTGAAGACCTTGTTTCACTTATTATGCAAACTCCTCACAGCCCTGTATTTGTGATGTTCGATGATTGTGGCTACTTAGGAGAAGGAGCAGGAGAGACGGCGTTAAAATATGTTGCAACACATCCCAATATCGACGTTCTTGGCGCAATTGCTGTAGCTTCGAAGACGCATCAAAATGAATGGACAAAAGTAGACGTAAGCATTGATGGAAATGGAGAACTTACCGAGTACGGAGTAGATAAATATGGTGTTGCAGAAATGGATGTTGGGAAACAAAACGGCGACACAGTGTACTGTTTAGATGAACTTTCCCTTCCGATTGTGGTGGGTATTGGTGATATTGGGAAAATGGGGATGAAAGATCATATTAAACATGGTTCTCCTATCACCTTAAAAGCCGTTGAGTTAATTCTTGAAAGGAGTAAAGGTTATGTCAAATGAAAATTTACAAAAGACGCCCATTTCCAAAAATATTTACGATAATGACGAATTTTTTAAAGATGAAGCAAACATGGGTGCGAGCTTTGATTTAGGCGTCCGAAAAATTTTAGTTTTAGATCATGCCGTCCATTTTTACTATGTAACAGGCCTTTGTGATTCTCAATATATTATTAAAATCGCCGAATCGCTTGTAACAATCAATGATCATGAAAAAGAGCCAAGAAAAGTAAAACAGATTGTTGAAAATAGATTGATTCATCAGCAAGTGAAGAAATTAGACAATCTTGAAGATTGCATGGTTTCGGTTTTATCTGGATTAATTGTGGTGATGATCAATGGAGAAGATGTTGGATTTGAAGTTGACGTTCGTACATATCCAGGTCGTTCACCAGAAGAGCCTGATACAGAAAAAGTCGTTCGGGGCGCACGTGATGGCTACACAGAAAATATCATTATTAATACAGCTCTTACAAGAAGAAGAATTCGCGATGGACGTTTGCGCTATGAGATTATGAAGATTGGAAAACGTTCAAAACTTGATGTTTGTCTTGCTTACATTGATGATATAGCAGATCCTGATTTAGTAAAAAACGTTCGGAAAAAATTACAGTCAATTGACATTGATGGACTTCCAATGGCAGATAAAACAATTGAAGAGTTTCTTATTAAACAAGGATTTAACCCTTTTCCACTTGTGAGATATACGGAACGCCCGGATGTTGCTGCAGCCCATATGTTTGAAGGACACGTGATTATTATTTCGGATACTTCCCCAAGTGTTATCATTACGCCTACAACTTATTTTCATCATGTGCAACACATTGAAGAGTATAGACAGTCTGCTGGAGTTGGAACATTTACAAGGTGGGTTCGCTTTATTGCTATCTTTGCTTCTATATTTTTATTGCCATTATGGCTTATGTTTGCGTTAGATTCTAGCTTGTTAAATGACAATTTGAAATTTATTGGTCCAAACAGCAGCTCACGTATTCCAATGGTTTTGCAAATCTTCTTAGCAGATATAGGAATTGATTTCTTACGGCTTGCCTCCATTCACACTCCAACATCACTCTCTACAGCAATGGGGCTTATTGCTGCTGCTTTAATTGGACAAATTGCTATTGATGTGGGATTATTCGTTCCAGAGGTTATTTTGTATGTTTCAATTGCCGCGATTGGATCATTTGCAACACCAAGCTATGAACTTGGTGTCGCGAATAAGATTGCACGTCTTACGCTTCTTATTGCAGTGGCACTTTTCAAAGCTCCAGGATTTGTTATTGGAACAACGCTTTACGTTTTGTACCTTGTTCATATTAAATCTTTAAACACACCATACTTGTGGCCATTGCTTCCATTTAATCCAAAAGCTTTCTTGCAAGTCATTATTAGAACGCCTGTCCCTGGAGCAACGGTTCGTCCAAGTATTGTAAATCCACGCAATCGTATTAGACAAAAGTTAAAAGAATAAAGATATAAAAAGTGAATCCTACTAGAAATAAAGTAGGGTTCATTTTCTTTTCTAGGTCTAATGCCCCTAAGTACATGTTGAAAGACCTTTATGTATATGGTAAAGTAACTTTAATTCAAAAAATGATTGATATTTCAAAAAAAGGAACGAGGTAAGGCAACAATGTTTTTTCATGGCACAAGCAAAGTGAACAATCAAAATCATTTAGAAATAGGCGGAGTAGATACAATTGAGCTTGCGAAAAAGTATGGGACGCCTCTCTATGTATATGATGTCGCCCTCATTAGACAGCGAGCAAGACAGTTTAAAGAGACGTTTGCAGAAGAAGGAGTAGAAGCGCAAGTAGCGTATGCAAGTAAAGCTTTTTCTTCTTTAGCAATGTTTCAGCTTGTTAATGAAGAAGGTCTCTCACTCGATGTTGTATCAGCAGGGGAACTTTATACAGCTCTTCTTGCTGGATTTCCAAAAGAGCGAATCCATTTTCATGGTAACAACAAAAGTTATGAAGAATTAGAATATGCAATTAAAGAAAAGATTGGATGCATTGTTGTAGATAATTTTCATGAAATTGCGTTGCTTGAAGAGTTAAGTAAGAAACATTCATGGAAAGTGCCTGTTCTTTTACGTGTCACTCCAGGAATTGAAGCACATACACATGACTATATTTTAACGGGTCAAGAAGACTCTAAGTTTGGTTTTGATCTTAAAAATGGGCAAGGAGATAAAGCTGTTGCTCATGCTTTTCACTCTCCATATTTAGATTTACTTGGGATTCATTGTCATATAGGATCACAAATTTTCGAAGTAACAGGTTTTGTGATGGCAACGAGAAAGCTTTTTGAAAAAATTGCGTCTTGGAAAGACGAATTAAGCTTCGTTCCTCGTGTATTAAATCTTGGTGGTGGATTTGGGATTCGCTATACAAGCGAAGATACGCCACTGCCTCCATCTCAGTATGTACGTGAAATGGTCAAAGAAATCAAAAGTCAAGCAGAAAAGTTAACGATTGACATACCTGAAATTTGGATTGAGCCTGGGCGTTCTCTTGTGGGAGATGCAGGAACAACGCTTTATACAGTAGGTTCTAGGAAGCATATTCCAAATGTACGTGATTATGTAGCAGTTGATGGAGGAATGAGTGATAATATTCGTCCTGCCCTGTATGAAGCAAAATATGAAGCTGCCCTTGCAAATCGAATGAATGCTCCTCATGAAGAGAAAGTTTCTATTGCTGGAAAGTGTTGTGAATCAGGTGACATGCTCCTATGGGATATTGAGCTTCCGAAAGTGGAAAGCTCGGACATTTTAGCTGTATTTTGTACAGGTGCTTATGGTTACGCTATGGCGAGCAACTATAACCGTATGCTAAAACCAGCTGTTGTTTTCGTTGAAGATGGAGAAGCACAGCTTGTTATCAAACGAGAGACATTTGAAGATCTTGTTCGTAATGAAGTTGGATTAAAGTCAAAAGTTTAATACGCAAGAAAATAGAGCTCTTTTTCTGAAAGAGCTCTATTTTTTTTGAATCATTATCTCTAAAATAATATAAACGGGATTAGGGGGGAAGAGAAATGAATGATAGAAAAAGACGTATTTTACGCTATATGCTTGCAAGCTCCTCTTTTATTACAAGTGATGAACTAGCCCAAAAAGTTGGAGTTACTTCTCGGACAATTCGCAATGATATTAAATTATTGAACGAAGATCTTCATCAATATGAGATTGACATTCAATCGATTCGTGGAAAAGGATATGCTCTTAGTGTCAAAAATCAGGAAAAGTTTCAAGAATTAATGGGAAAAGTCTCAGCTGAAGATATGATTGTAACACCGGAAAGACCTGAATCAAAAGAAGAAAGGGTTGTGTATATTATAAAACGCTTGCTTCTTACTCATCAGTACATAAAACTAGAAGATTTAGCTCACGAACTTTATGTTAGTCGCTCGACTGTACAAGGGGATTTAAAGGAAGTAAAGAAGCGTCTTGAGTTTTATAACCTTGTCTTTCTTCAAAAACCAAATTACGGATTAAAAGTAAAAGGAGAGGAAGTGAAAATTAGGTTTTGCATGTCTGAATATATTTTTAACCGGCGCTCTCTTTCAAAAGAGGTAAACGAGCATCTTGGAGCAATCTTTGCAGAACAAGAAATCTCAGTTGTGCGACGCATTATGATTGAGGAAATAAAAAAACAGCAAATTATTCTGTCCGATTTGTCACTAAATAATCTTGTTGTTCACTTGTTAATCTCTTACAAACGAATTCAGGCTGGAAACTATGCTTCTTTCTATATTGAGGAGTTTTCTTCAATTAAGGAAAGTAAGGAATATGAAGTTGCAACATGTATTGTCAAAGAGCTTGAAAAACACTTTGGGCTTCCTTTTCCACAGCATGAAGTTCTGTATGTTGCTCTTCACCTTTTAGGAACAAAGTTGATTTCTCATTCTAAAAAACAAGGAGTTAGTGTAAAAGAGTTAGTAAATCAAGAAATGTATCAGCTTGCTAGTGAATTATTACAAGCGATAGATGAAGAATTGAAACTTGATCTGCAGCATGATGAAGAACTACTTCTTGGCCTATGTCTTCACTTAAAACCATTTTTAAATCGGCACAAATATGGAATGAATTTAAGAAATCCTCTTCTTGCAGAAATTAAAGCAAATTATCCACTTGCATTTGAAGGAGGAGTTGTAGCTGGTTCAGTGTTGAAATCAAAATATAATATTGATAGTACGGAAGAAGAAATAGGCTATTTAGCTCTTCATATTGGAGGAGCGTTGGAAAGAAAAAGTATGAAAGTTAGGCGGAAAAGGTGTGTGATTGTATGTGCATCTGGCTTGGGAAGCGCTAAATTGCTAGAATATAAGCTTCGTAAAGAATTTGGTCATGAATTAGAGATTGTGGGAACAACAGAATATTATCGGCTCTCTGAAATGTCATTGCATTCTTTAGATTTTGTAATTAGTACAATTCCGATCGAAACGGCTTCTATTCCGGTTGTGCAAGTGAAATCTATTTTAGGTTTAGAGGATTTAAACAAAATTGAAAAGACGATAAGGAAAAGTAAACACCAAATCGCTCAATTCATAAGGGAAGACCTTATCTTTTTAAATCGGACGTTTGAGAATAGGAAGGATGTTATTCACTTTTTAGCTTGTGAATTAGAAAAGAAAGAAATTGTTCCTTCTTCTTTTTTTCACTCGGTAATGGAGCGCGAAGAAATTTCCGCAACAAGTTTTGGAAATCTTGTTGCGATTCCTCATCCAATCCAGCCTTATACAGATTCAACCTTTTGGACGATTGTTTTACTAGACAAGCCAATTAAATGGGGAGAGGAATTTGCACAGTTTATTTGTCTTTTGAACGTTGAAAAAGAGAGCAATCAAGATTTAAAGGAAATGTATGAATTTCTCATTGAGATTGTAAACAATCCACATCTTGTAAAAAAACTTCTGAAGTGTAAAACATATAAAGAGTTTATGAACGTTCTCTTTTTGTGTTCTTCACACTCATAAAATTTCCGTAGTTAACGGAAATTTTATGAGTGGATATGAAAGCGTTTTCACATTAATCTTAATATAAGAAAATTAAAAGAATACAAGGGGGAAATAAAAATGAATATTTTATTATGTTGTGCAGCAGGAATGTCTACAAGTTTACTTGTTACAAAAATGGAGAATCACGCAAAAAATGAAGGAAAAGAATATAAAATCTGGGCCGTAAGTGCTGATGCAGTTAAAAACCATATTGATGAAGCAGATGTTCTTCTATTAGGTCCACAAGTTCGCTATCTTTTGCCACAAATGAAGAAGCTTGGAGAAGAAAAAAGTATCCCAGTTGAAGCTATCAATCCCGTTCACTATGGTACTTGCAATGGAGCAGAGGTATTGAAAACAGCTGCAAGTTTAGTTAATAGCTAATCTTAGAAGGGGTGAAAGAGATGAGTAAGTTCAATCGGTTCTTAGAAGATAAGGTAATGATTGTTGCAGGTAAAGTAGCTGGACAAAGACATTTGCAAGCAATGCGTGACGGTTTAATTTTAACAATGCCACTTCTAATTATTGGATCACTGTTTCTTATTTTAGCGAACTTCCCTGTTGAAGGGTATTTAAACTTTATGGAGAAGACATTTGGAGAAAGCTGGGCAACAAAGCTTGGCTATCCTGTAAGTGCTACTTTTGATATTATGGCGCTTATTGCCTCTTTCGGAATTGCTTACAGACTTGCAGAAAAATATGGCGTTGATGCGTTGAGTGCAGGCGCCATTTCTGTATCTGCTTTTCTGCTTGCAACACCATACAGTTTCTTATACACGCCACCTGGAAGCGAGACTGGGATTGAAGTTACAGGCGGTATTCCAGTAGCTCTTTTAGGAAGTAAAGGTCTCTTCGTAGCCATGATCTTAGCTCTTGTCTCTACAGAAATATATCGCTTCATTATTCAGCGAAACATTGTGATTAAAATGCCTGATGGAGTTCCACCAGCGGTAAGTAAATCATTTGTCGCTCTTATACCTGGTTTTATCATTATTGCACTTGTTTGGATTGTTCGACTTGCCATTGAGAATACATCTTTTGAAAGCGTTCACAATATTGTGAATCAACTTTTGCAAGAACCTCTTGGCGCCCTTGGTGGTGGACTAGTTGGAACAGTGATTGCAGTACTGCTTCAACAACTTTTATGGGTTTGTGGACTTCACGGTGCAACAATTGTTGGAGGGGTAATGGATCCTATTTGGTACTCATTTATGGACGAAAATCGAAT
>Ga0209463_1000583_pt1 | contig 26757 bp, 23 predicted proteins | sample AgamicMgSfrz_FD_187169 | JGI IMG/M metagenome (GOLD analysis project Ga0209463, IMG submission 187169) | Agave microbial communities from Guanajuato, Mexico - Mg.Sf.rz (SPAdes) (version 2) | ecosystem: Host-associated > Plants > Phyllosphere > Phylloplane/Leaf | place: Guanajuato, Mexico... | reverse complement strand
CGGGCCGGTTAACCCATTCTCCATTGATCTGCAAACGGGAGCTGCCGGTATCTACCAGCCCGTCAGTAAGCGCTAACGTATCATTCTGTGGCGTCAGGTTAGCCTGCATCCGGCCAAACTTCTGCCCACGCAGCCAGCAGTCATCGCAGCGGATTTGCAACGCTGGCCAGCCTGCAAAGTTAATGGCGCTGCTGTTTTGTGCTGAACCGGAGGAGAGTGCCCCTTCGCTGCTTTGCCATTCAGGGTTGTAATAGAGCCAACCGAGATGCGCGCGCCACGGGCCGCTGTTGGGAATATCGAGCTGACCGCTGATTTCACGGCCTTTGGTTGCTACCTGCATGCCGCCAGCCATCAGCTGACGCAGCGTAACCTGCATATCGTGCCACTGCTGGCCCGCCAGCTGGAGCGCGGGCGTGCTAAGCGTAATATCGCCCGGCAGCGCGCTCTTGTTAAATGCCTTGCCGCCCGTTTTTTTAGCGCTTCCCGCCGTTCCGCCGTTCACCATCAGCAGTTTTAACCAGCTATCGCCATCCAGCGGCGGCAGATTTAGCGTCATACCGTGCGTATCCGGCAGCGCTGGCGTGGCTTTGACATTATTCAGCCAGATACCGCGATCGAGCCGCAGCTGTTTGCCCAACAGCCAGCGACTGTTAAAGCGCTGCTGTTTCGCTACCACGCCCTGCAAATCAAAATGGTTCAAATCGCCCGTGGCGGTGACGTTTAACGGCAGCGCTTCACCGCGCGCTTTTGCCAACGGAGCAGGTAAGTTACTGCTTACATTCTTCAGATCGCCCGCCAGGTTAATCTTGTAATTCGCCCCGCCCTGATGCGGCAGCGTAATAGCCACATTACTCTGCCAGGGAAGCGTACCGTTCAGCTGCTGGCTGACGCCTGCCGGTAACGGCGTAAGTTTATTAACCTGCCAGTCCGCCGCCAGGTTAACGCCAATCTGATAATCCTGCGGCCCTTCTGTGGTGTGAAAATCAACGTTAACCGGCTGACCAAACCAGCTGGCATGCAGCGTATCGCTGCGCAGGTTGCCGTTATCGTAAGTGAAGCTGCCGTTAAGCGCCGTTAAACGAGTCTCCAGCGGTGCGATAAACAGGGTGTTATCGGCCAGCTGCACGTCGCCGCGCGCGTGAACCCGTTCACCGTTCAGCGGAATATCAAGCTTCAGATGTCCGCCGGTCTGCCCGCCCAGCTGTAGCTCGTCCAGCGCCGCGCCCAGGGAAGATTTCAGCGGCGTTTGTTTAAAGTAGTCATGAATATCCGCCGCTTCGCCGCGTAGATCGCCGTTAATGATCAGCTTCTCTTTCAGGTAATCGGGGATCACGGCGCTGACTTTATTCGCCTGCACCTTGCCCAGCATTGCCTGCTGCGCCTTCATCCACAGACCATCATTAACAAAATCGAGGTCGATATCGAGATTATCGATCGCTGGCCAGCCCGGCTGGAAAGCGTAGCTGGCATTGCGCAGCGGCACCCAGACTTCAAACATGCCGTCGTTATGTCGGAAGGGGAACAGCTTAGGATTACCGGCGAACAGCAGTGTGGCGTTGTTAACCTGTCCGCCCTTGATGGCGCCGCTGAGGTAGTGGGTTAAGCCGGTTCCCATTAACGGCTCCGGGAAATAACGCCAGGCGTCGCCCGCGTTGGTGACGTTAATGCCCGCCAGAATATCCAGTCGCGGCGTCAGGCCGTCACCCTGGCGATAGCTAAAGTCGCCCTTCGCCCAAAGCGAACGCGCCTGCACATCAAGATTTTTGCCCTGCAGCGCCAGCGCATGTTCACTGTGCTGCCAGCTGAGCGTGCCGGTGGCGCGTTGAACTTCCAGCGGCGCGCGGAACAGGGTGCCGTAGGGCATCACCGCATCGTGCAGCCCGATATCCAGCCGTCCATCCGCCAGACTGCCGCTCAGCGCGCCGTTTACATGCTGTGCGCCCGGCAGCAGCTGCCAGTGCTGCCAGCTCAGGTCGCGCCAGCGCGCCTGAAAACGGCTCTGATCCGGCTGCCTGAGCGGTATATCCAGCGCCAGCGCATCAATCTGTCCCTGCGGCTGAAGGGTGCGCCAGTTTTCCAGCAGCTGCGGCGACAGCTGTGAGAATAAGGGAATCAGCGGCTCCAGACGCTGAAGGTTTAAGCCGGTGGCGCGTACGCGCAGCTCTTCCGCGCTCTGTGATTCCGGTCCGATGCCGTGCGGCGGCAGCCACGCCAGCGAAAAGTGCCCTTGCGGCCAGGCGACGCCGTCGGTACGCAGACTGTTTTGCGGCACGGTGACCGCCCAGCCGCTGCGCCAGCGCGCCAGATGCATGGTCAGGTTATCCACTTCCAGCCGATGCGCCTGCTTATCGCCCTGCCAGCGCGCGCCGCCCTGCTTCAGCCAGACGTCGCCATCGTAAACTTCGCCCTCTTTCAGGCTCAGCCAGGCCGCCAGGCTAAAGCGCGCGCTCTGCAGCGTGGTATTATCGCGCATCCACTGCCCCAGCCACGGCTTCACATCTACGTCGTCAGCCTGCATCCAGATGCGTCCGCTGTTCAGCAAGCCGTTCTCATCTCGCAGATCCAGACGCACCTGCACCACGCCGTGCTGTCCGGTAAAGCTGGAAAGGCTGACTTCGCCTTCCGCACGATGGCGGGCTTTTTCATTCAGCCAGCTCAGACGCGGAATCGACAGTTCGGCGCGCTGGCCAGAGAGCGTCTGAAAACGAATACGGCTGTCGCGCAGATCAAAATGGTCGAACTGGCGCAGGAACAGATCGTTAATCTGTCCCGCCTTCAGCGTATGGTTGGTGGTGTCGTTACTGATAAGAGGCGAGTGGCTGTCGAAATCAAGCTGCCAGAAAGTCAGCTCACGAAACTGCCAGCGGGCGTGCAGCAGGGATTGCCAGACATCCAGCGCCAGCGTGACGCGACCAATATTCAACGAGTCGCCGTCAGGCAGGGAGACCGCGAGCTGGCGAACGTCCAGCGTGGGGCCGAAGTTTTCCCAGCGTCCCTGTAGCGAGGCGGCATTGATGGTTAATCCGGTCGCGGAGGAGACGGCGTTAAGTAGCGCGCCGCGATGATGATTGATCTGCGGCATCACCAGCCGCAAGCCACTGACCAGTAGCGCAACGATAACGATTACCGCAGCGCCTGTAAGTAACAGGATCCTGGGCAGTTGCCTCACACTCCTCTCCTTGTTTTGCGCAAACTGAACGGATGAATAAGCTGGCTCCTATTCCCGAACGTGCCGTTGCAGCAGCCAGGGAGAATCAGGTCAGCAGAGTTTACCTGAAACCGGCGCGCATTTTTAGCGCTTGACTGGAGAGAAAGGGTCAAAGACAAGCCAAAATATTAACCAGATTTTACATCATCACCACGTCGAACTGCTCCTGGGTATAGAGCGGTTCGATCTGCACCTTAACCTGCTTGCCGACAAACAGCTCCACTTCGGCCAGCGCATGCGACTCTTCACTTTTCAGCGCTTCGCCCACGCTTGGCGAAACATAGACCAGGAAGCGATCGGAGTCATAGGCGTGATGCACACGCACAATTTCTCGCATAATTTCGTAGCAGACAGTTTCCACCGTTTTCAGCGTGCCGCGTCCTTTGCAAACCGGACAATCCTGGCACAGCACATGCTCAATACTTTCGCGGGTACGCTTGCGCGTCATCTCCACCAGCCCCAGCGCCGAGAAACCGTTAATGCTGGTTTTCACCCGATCTTTACTGAGCGCGCTGTCCAGCGAGTGCAGTACGCGGCGGCGATGCTCTTCATTATTCATATCGATAAAGTCGATGATGATAATCCCGCCGAGATTACGCAGTCGCAGCTGACGCGCAATCGCCTGCGTCGCTTCGATATTGGTATTAAAAATGGTTTCATCGAGATTGCGATGGCCGACAAAGGCGCCGGTATTAATATCGATAGTGGTCATCGCTTCAGTCTGATCGATAATCAGGTAACCGCCCGATTTAAGCTCGACCTTACGATCGAGCGAACGCTGAATTTCATTTTCCACATCATAAAGATCGAAGATCGGCTGACGCCCACTGTAAAGCTCCAGTTTGGCAGTCATTTCCGGCATATATTCAGAGGTAAATTCCAGCAGCAGTTCATAAGTCAGGCGTGAATCGACGCGAATGCGATCGAGCGCGGCGCCGGCGAAATCGCGTAGCACGCGCTGCGCCAGCGCCAGTTCGCCATAAAGACGGCAGCGGGTTTTATTGCGTTTTTTCCGCTCGATGACCTTCGTCCACAGGCGTTTAAGAAAGGCGGCATCCTGCGCCAGCTCTTCTTCGCCAATACCTTCCGCCGCGGTGCGAATAATAAATCCGCCCTGCTCATCGCACCAGGCCGAAACCACCGCCTTCAGGCGATCGCGTTCCGCTTCGCTTTCAATGCGCTGCGATACGCCAACGTGCGAGGCACCGGGCATAAAAACCAGATAACGCGAAGGTAAGGTAATGTCTGTCGTCAGGCGCGCGCCTTTGGTGCCCAGCGGATCTTTCACCACCTGCACCATCAGATCCTGCCCCTGGCGCACCAGCTCGGCAATATCCCGGACGCTAAAGTTTTTTTGCTCTTCGCCCGCCACGCATTCGGTATGCGGCATGATGTCGGAGGCGTGCAGAAACGCCGCTTTTTCCAGACCAATATCGACAAATGCCGCCTGCATTCCCGGCAACACGCGGCTTACGCGGCCTTTATAAATATTGCCGACAATACCGCGCTTCGCTTCACGTTCAATATGGATTTCTTGCAGGATCCCGCCGTCAATATAGGCTACGCGCGTCTCCGATGGCGTAACGTTAACCAGTAGCTCAGCCGTCATCATGTCCCCTTACCTGCCTCACGCAATGATTGAAAATGACTGAACAGCTCGCCGGTTTCCACCAGCGGCAGGCCAACCACAGCGTGATAGCTTCCGTTAATTTTTCTGACAAAATTGCCGCCAAGCCCCTGAATACCGTAGGCACCCGCCTTATCCATCGGTTCGCCGCTGGCGATATAGTCGTGAATATCCTGCGGTGTCAGCAAACGGAAGGTCACTTCCGTTATCACCAGACAATCCAGTTCACGCTGACGATCGGCCAGCGCCACCGCCGTCATAACCTGATGCGTTTTCCCGGAGAGACGTGCGAGCATATCCGCCGCGTGACGCGCATCGTGCGGTTTTTCCAGCACTTCGCCATTCAGCACCACAATGGTATCCGCACCCAGCACCGGCAGATCCTGCGGCGCGGCTGCCACGCCCGCCTGCGCTTTTTCTCGCGCCAGCCGACGGACATACTGCTGCGCGCTCTCTTCCTCGCGGCGCAGCTCTTCCACGTCAGTGATGACGCGCTCAAAATGCAGGCCAAGCTGCGTCAGCAGTTCACGACGACGCGGTGAACCGGAGGCAAGATAAAGGGATAGCATAGTTGTCCTTACTGAACTGCGAATTGACGACGAATTTTTCTCATCAATAAGAATAGCCAGGGCCACAAAATACCGTCTACCACGCTGCTCCAGAAAATTTCTGGTCGGAAAGAGATATTGATAACTAAAAACTCAGCCCAGAAAACAATGACGTCCATCGCCAACGACAGCACCATAACCATTAACGCCTGTTGCCACAACGCCAGGTTACGGAAAAGCTGGAATTTGAAAGCGACCAGGTAGGCGATAATGCTAAGCGCCAGGGCCCGCACGCCAAGCGTGGAACCAGAGATGAGATCCATAATGCCGCCCATCACAAAACCGGTACCGACGCTCACCCGATGCGGTAGCGCCAGCAGCCAGTAGATCAGAATCAGCAGCAGCCAGGAGGGACGGAATATATAGAGATTGTCCGGCCACGGCATAATTTGCAGCACCAGCGCGACAAGGAAAGAAAGCCAGATCACCCAGCGGCCATGACTGCGATAGCGGCTCAAGGCAAACCTCCCTGCGTCACAGGTCGGCTGTCGGCTGGCTGATTACCCAGGTTAGCGGCTGGATTACCTGTGGACGAGGTTGCGGGCTGGCGTCCCTGCGTCGCAGGCTGATTATTTTGCGCGGCGCCATTAGCGGGCGCGGCGCTTCCCGCTGGCGCATTTTGCGCCTCCGGCGGCAGCGGCGGCCCCATTTCTCCCGCAGGCGGCAGCACCTGCGGCATCATCTGCATTAAACGTTCATTCGCTACGCGATGTACTTCATCCGGCGCCATCGGCAGATCGCCGTTACGATCCGCGCCCCACAGCAGCAGCAGATAACGCAGACGCTGAAGCCCGGCCGTCGGCCTGGCCTGAATAACGGTATAGGCGCGCTGGGTATCCACCTTCACGGACGACACCACACCGACCGGATAACCTTCAGGGAAGCGACCGCCAAGACCGGAGGTCACCAGCACATCGCCGACACGAATATCAGTATTGCCCGGCAGATGCTCCAGCTGAAGATCTTCCGTACAGCCGTTACCGGCGGCAATCACGCGAATATCATTACGTAATACCTGAATCGGCAGCGCATGAGAGGCGTCGCAAATCAACAGCACGCGGCTGGTCACTTGCCCAACCGCTATCACCTGACCGACCACGCCTTTATCGCTAATAACCGGCTGCCCTTCATAGACGCCGTTAACGCTGCCTTTATCAATAACCACCTGATCGGTGTAAGGATCGGTGCCGGTGGAAATCACCTGCGTCACCATTTTTTGCTCGTCCTGACGCAGCGGCGAGCCTAACAATTCGCGCAGACGCGCGTTTTCCTGCCGGTATTGTCCCAGCATCAGCAGTTCGCTGTTTTTCAGAAACAGTTCGCGCTGTAGCGCTTTATTTTCCTGCTCCAGCTGCTGGCGAGAGGCCAGCGTTTCCGCAACGCTGTCCAGAATCTGTCGTGGCCCGTTGGCCAGAAAATAGAATGGACTTACCGCCGTGTCCATATAGTTACGGATTTGGGCAAACGAACCCACGCGACTGTCGGCAACAATAATGCCGATGGCCACGATAACCGCCAGAAAAAGGCGGAGCTGCAGGGAGGGCCCCCTGCTGAAAATTGGCTTCATAAACTCTGCGTATTCCCCGACATCAAGAAGAGGGAGCGTGGCTTTCGCCCGTCGCTCCCCTTCTGGCAGATTATTCTTCGCTGAACAAATCGCCGCCGTGCATGTCGATCATTTCCAACGCTTTACCGCCGCCGCGCGCGACGCAGGTCAGCGGATCTTCAGCCACCACGACCGGAATACCGGTTTCTTCCATCAGCAGGCGATCCAGGTTACGCAGCAGCGCGCCCCCGCCGGTTAATACCATGCCGCGCTCGGAAATATCAGATGCCAGTTCCGGCGGACACTGCTCCAGCGCCACCATGACCGCGCTCACGATACCGGTCAGCGGCTCCTGCAGGGCTTCCAGGATCTCATTAGAGTTGAGCGTAAAGCCGCGCGGTACGCCTTCAGCCAGGTTACGACCGCGCACTTCGATTTCGCGCACTTCGTCGCCCGGATAGGCAGAGCCGATTTCATGTTTGATACGTTCAGCGGTCGCTTCACCAATCAGTGAACCGTAGTTACGGCGCACATAATTAATAATAGCTTCATCAAAACGGTCGCCGCCGATACGCACGGAGGAAGAGTAGACCACGCCATTCAGGGAAATAACCGCAACCTCAGTGGTACCGCCACCAATATCCACCACCATGGAGCCGGTTGCTTCAGATACCGGCAGGCCTGCGCCAATCGCCGCCGCCATCGGTTCTTCAATCAGGAACACTTCGCGCGCGCCTGCTCCCTGAGCAGATTCACGGATCGCGCGGCGCTCAACCTGCGTGGCGCCGACCGGGACGCATACCAGCACGCGCGGGCTGGGACGCATAAAGCTGTTGCTATGCACTTGTTTAATAAAGTGCTGAAGCATTTTTTCAGTAACAAAGAAATCAGCAATGACGCCATCTTTCATTGGGCGAATAGCGGCAATGTTACCCGGCGTACGGCCAAGCATCTGCTTTGCATCATGACCAACGGCCGCAACGCTCTTTGGGGAGCCGGCACGATCCTGACGGATGGCGACGACTGAGGGCTCATTCAGCACGATACCCTGGCCTTTGACGTAAATCAGGGTATTCGCGGTACCCAGGTCAATGGACAAGTCGTTGGAAAACATGCCACGAAATTTTTTAAACATACTAAAGGATAATCCTGCAAGCTGGGGGCGGAAAATAAAATCCGCTTACTTTACCAACCACACGAAGCCGCCACAAGGCGCAAAAACGTTCTGGGTCGGTGAAAAATCACGCTATCTCGCGCTTGTTACCAGGTCATCGAAGCGAGGCAACAATATTCAGCCTTAAAACCAGCTAAATGCCCACGAAATCGGGCTGGTAAGCGGACATAACAGTTATAAAATCTAACATTTAAATTCCACGGCGGCTGGCCGCCGCAACAGCCGCTGGCTCCACAACCGCGCGCTATTATGTCAAATCATCCGGCTAAACCCGAATTCTTTGCGAATATTTTTTCACATTGCTGTTGACCAGTTGTGAAGTGGAAAAAAAATCGCCCTGACCGCCGGCAACGCCCAGCGCCGACAGCATTTGCCATTCGTCGCGCGTTTTGACCCCTGCGGCAAAAACCTGCGTCGGCGTCATTTTACAAACTTCCAGTAAGCTCTTCACAAACAGCTGGTTTTCAGTGCGACGGTCAATATTATGTACCAGGCCCGGATGGAGCTTAATCAGCTCTACGCCAGCCTGGGTAATATAGGCGGTGCTGACCACGGTTAATCCCGCCTGGCTGATGGCCAGACGGCAGCTAAACCCCTTCAGTAAACGGAGCACCGGCTGCAAACGGTTGAAGTGTTGACACACTTCTGCCTCAGCAAGTTCAAATAAAAAACGCTGCCGCTGCGATTTTGTACACTGAAGCAACATATCGCGCAATGTGCGCTGAAAGCCCGGCTGTAATAAAGAGTCGATGGTAACGGGGATCGCCAGCGTCTCTTCGGGCCAGCAGGCGGATAGCGTCATAATGCGCTGCATCATTTGACGATCGTAAGCTTCCGCAAGGCCCATTTGCTGCACCAGCGGCATAAACTCGGCGGCCAGCAGCTCTTTTTCACCATCAAAGATGCGCGGCAGCATTTCGCGATGATGCACCTGTCCATTACGTAACACAGCGGGCTTTTGATAGAGCCGCGGGCCGCCGCGCTTTAAGGTATGTTCCAGCAGCGTGCGCCATTTAACGCTGCCGCGCCCGCTCTCCATATCGCCGCCTTCGCCAGCGATCCAGGTATTGCCACCCTGCAAGGCGGCATGGCGCGTGGCCTGCTCTACGCTTTCCATCACCTGCTGCGTGGTTTGTCCGCTGCGCCAGGCGCTGATGCCGATATGGATCATATTTTGCCGGTCGATCATCGGCGTAGGCGGCAACGCATCTACCGCTTTTATTAGCTGTTCGGCCATGGTGCCCGCTTCTTTCAGCGTGCGATGCGGTAGCAGCACCATAAAATCGCTGCGGAAATAGCGCGCCAGCAAGGCACCGGGATAGCGCATAACAAAGGTGGAAAGCATATTCACCAGCGAGAAAAGATAATCCTGCATCGCACTGTTGCCCCAGCGTTCGCTCAGGCTGTCAAAATCAGGCAGGCGAATCATCATAACCACGCCATGCGTTCCCACTTTTTCCTGATCTTCCAGCAGCGTTGCCAGCTGATTATCGAAAAACAGCCGGTTATTGAGGCCGGTGGCAGCGTCTTGCGCCGTAAAAGCACGAATCAGCGTATCAATGCGGGTACGCTGCTCGCCCGCTTCCTGAAGGTCGTCCAGCAGCAGATCGATCGCCGTCGACGCTTTCGGCGGCCATTCATTGACATTGCCACGCCCAATGCCGCGCCGTTCGCCCTCAAGGATGCGCTCAGCCCGCATTTCCAGGCTTTCCATACCTTTTAACTGACGCCATAGCCAGCGATGGGTCGGAAGCAGCAACAGCATCATAAATGTTGCCACCAGCACGATAACAATAATGGTTGAAGAGCCGACAAAAGAGCTAAACCAGGTATTCGCCGGATCGAGCAGTTCAACGCGCAATACCAGGCCTTGCTGATGCAGCAGCGGCAGGTCGTAGCGGCGAAAACGATTCGGCACATCCTCCAGCAGAGGATATTGATGGCGGGAAAGTGACAGAATAACCTTCTGCTGTTCGAGGATCTGAACCTGCTCAATGTCCATAAGCGGCATCATGCGTTGCAGCCAGGGCTTCAGCTTCGTCGGGCTTTGCGTCAGCAGCGCCTGATCCACTTCTGTCATCAGCGACTGCACCTGTTTTTCAACGCGTTCGCTGCGCAGCCAGAAGAAACTCAGCGCGCAGCCGACCAGCATTAAAACCATTGCCAGAGTGATAAGCAGCGTGACAAACGCTGATAGTTTTGTGGTTAATCGCATCCCTGTGCCTTTTTCACTGCGGTTATGACCACGCTATTAACGATTAAGCGGGTGCCAGATTGTAAACGATCTGAAACTGCCAGCGTTGTCAGCGTTAAAATAACCGAATATGCCCGTTGTTTATTTGCGGCTGGTCAGTCTCTGCTAACATTCGGCGAGTATAGTTGCCAGAAACCTTATCGTTACCATTGAAAAATAAAATTCAGGAGAATCTCATGCAGGCTTTACTGATCGAGCAGTCTGACGGCGCATACCGCTCGGTATTAAGCGATGTTTCGCCAGAGCAGCTGCCGCCGGGTAACGTGACCGTGGATGTTAACTGGTCAGGCATTAACTATAAAGATGCGCTCGCGATTACCGGCAAAGGCAAAATTATTCGTCAGTTCCCGATGGTGCCCGGTATCGATTTTGCCGGTACGGTGCATCACAGCGAAGATCCGCGTTTTCACGTGGGGCAGCAGGTGATTTTAACCGGCTTCGGCGTCGGCGAAACGCACTGGGGCGGCCTGGCGGAGCAAGCACGCGTAAACGGCGACTGGCTGGTGCCGCTGCCGGAGGGACTGAGTGAGCGGCAGGCGATGATCCTCGGCACCGCTGGTTTTACCGCCATGCTGTGCGTGATGGCGCTGGAAGATGGCGGCATTACGCCAGAAAAAGGCGAAGTGCTGGTGACCGGCGCCAGCGGCGGCGTTGGCAGCACGGCAGTCGCGCTGTTGAGCGCGCTGGGCTATCAGGTCACCGCCGTCAGCGGGCGCGCAAGCAATACGGATTATTTACGCCAGCTCGGCGCCGTCAATGTCTTGCCGCGCAGCGAATTCGCCGCCGACAGCCGTCCGCTGGAGAAACAGCGCTGGGTCGGCGCGATCGATACCGTAGGCGACAAGGTGCTGGCCAGCGTGCTGGCGCAAATGCACTACTCCGGCGTGGTCGCGGCCTGCGGTCTGGCGGGCGGTTTTGCGCTGCCAACGTCGGTGATGCCGTTTATTCTGCGCAATGTGCGGTTGCAGGGCGTGGATTCAGTTCAGACGCCAGCGGCGCGCCGTATTGAAGCATGGAAACGCCTGGTCAAAACGGTGCCAGCCAGCTTCTACCAGCAGGCCGCCACCGAAGTGACCTTAGCGGAAGCCGCCGACGCAGCGCAGCGCCTGCTGAAGAATGAAGTCACCGGTCGTACGCTGGTGAAAATAAGCCGTACATAAGCCTTCCCAGGAAATTTCATATTTTCGCGCTAAAACGCGCGACGGATGCGCTTTTTGCTTCATGCTTAGGTATCCGCTCCCCGCTTGCATGGCGGGGAGCTTGCACAGGAGCCACGCCATGAAGCCGGTGAAAAAGCTAACCGAAGCCGATGTAACCCCCGAATCTATTTTCCATCAGCAGCGCCGTCAGGTGCTAAAAGCGCTGGGCCTGAGCGCGGCGACGCTAAGCGTACCGGGAGGCGCGCGTGCCGATGTGCTTTCCTGGTTCAAGGGCAACGATCGCCCGCCCGCGCCTGCGGGTCGTCCGCTGCAATTCAGTAAACCAGAAGTCTGGCAGGCGCAGCTTCCCCTGACGCCAGAAGATAAAGTCAGCGGTTATAACAACTTTTATGAGTTTGGCCTGGATAAGGCGGATCCTGCCGCTAACGCCGGCACGCTGAAAACAGAAGACTGGAAGATCCGTATCGATGGTGAAGTGGCGAAGCCGCTGACGCTGGATATGGATGATATTTTTAAACGGTTCCCGCAACAGCAGCGCATTTATCGTATGCGCTGCGTTGAAGCCTGGTCGATGGTGGTTCCCTGGGTCGGCTTTGAACTGGGTCAGCTGCTGAAAGCCGCCGAACCCACCAGCAATGCGCGTTATGTCGCTTTTCAAACGGTCTACGCGCCCGATCAAATGCCCGGCCAGAAAGATCGCTTTATTGGTGGCGGGCTGGATTACCCTTATATAGAGGGATTGCGCCTCGATGAGGCGATGCATCCGCTGACGCTGCTTTCCACCGGCGTTTACGGCAAAGCGCTGCCGCCGCAAAATGGCGCGCCGATTCGGTTAACGGTGCCGTGGAAATATGGTTTTAAAGGCATTAAATCGATTGTTCATATCACGCTGACGCGCGACCAGCCGCCGACTACCTGGAACCAGCTGGCGCCGGATGAGTATGGTTTTTTCGCCAACGTAAATCCGCATGTCGATCATCCGCGCTGGTCGCAGGCGACCGAGCGCTTTATCGGCAGCGGCGGAATTTTAGATGTAAAACGGCAGCCAACGTTACTGTTTAACGGCTATGCGGAACAGGTTGCGTCGCTTTATCGCGGACTCGATTTACGGGGGAATTTCTGAGTGCGTCTGTCGTTAAAACAGGTGACCGGCCTGAAGGTGCTGCTGCACCTGGCGGGATTGCTGCCGCTGTTGTGGCTGATTTTCGCCGTCTGGCAGGGCACCGGCCTCAGCGCCGATCCGGCGAAGGATATTCAACATTTTACCGGCAGGATGGCGCTGAAATTTTTGCTCGCCACGCTACTGGTCACGCCGCTGGCGCGCTATGGCCGTCAGCCGCTGCTGATTCGGGTGCGCCGTCTGCTGGGTTTATGGTGCTTTGCCTGGGCGACGCTGCATCTCGTGAGTTATTCGCTGCTGGAACTTGGCCTCAGCAATTTGCAGCTGTTGGGATCTGAGCTGATATCACGCCCCTATTTAACGCTCGGCATTATCAGCTGGCTAATCCTGCTGGCGCTGGCGCTGACCTCTTTTCAAAAGGCGCAGCGCAAACTGGGACGGCGCTGGCAAACGCTGCATAACACAATTTATCTGGTCGCTATCCTTGCACCGATTCACTCTATCTGGTCAGTAAAAACCCTCTCTCCACAGCCATTAATTTATGCGCTTATCGCTGCGCTTTTGCTGCTGTATCGCTATAAGAAGTTCCATAAGTGGTTTGCCAAATAGCGGCACAATCTGTGCCGCATCCCACATATCCGTTTAACTTAATTAAATGTTTCCACGTCTGCGGTTGATAATCTTCGCAGATACAACCAGTATTTAGCTGCGAAAAGTAACGAAATAGATATAATGCCCGACCCTGGTTGCTATGAAGGACCATTTTTCGCTGGAGAAAGGTGACAAATGGCTTCTCCCAAGGTATTTTACGCGATGCCTCACTTATTGCAGGAGATAGCAGCAAAATGGCGCATGATTTTCATATTCTGCTCTTGAACGGCCCCAACCTCAATTTACTGGGGACGCGGGAGCCAGACAAATATGGGCATACCACGCTGTCCGGGATCGTAGAGGATCTGACATCGCAGGCCAGCGCGTTAAATGTGAAACTCAGCCATTTGCAGTCGAATGCGGAACACGTTCTGATTGAGCGTATTCACGAGGCGAGAGGCAACGTCGATTACATTGTCATCAACCCGGCGGCTTTTACTCATACCAGCGTGGCGCTGCGCGATGCGCTGCTGGCGGTGGAGATTCCCTTTATTGAGGTGCATATCTCCAATGTGCATGCCCGCGAGCCTTTCCGCCATCATTCCTGGCTTTCTGATATTGCTGCCGGTGTGATCTGTGGACTTGGCGTCGACGGTTACTCCTGGGCTTTACAAACGGCAGTAAAACGCCTGTCAAAATCAAATTAAACAGAGTACGGAACCACACTCATGGATATTCGTAAGATTAAAAAACTGATCGAACTGGTTGAAGAATCCGGTATCGCTGAACTTGAAATTTCCGAAGGTGAAGAATCAGTTCGTATCAGCCGCGCACCTGCAGCCGCTCCTTATCCCATGATGCAACAGGCTTACGCTGCACCGGCGCCGCAGCCGGCATTGGCTACCGCCGTTGCGCCAGCCAGCACGCCAGCGATGGAAGTACCTGCCGCTGCTGAACTGAGTGGTCATATTGTTCGTTCACCGATGGTCGGCACCTTCTACCGCACCCCAAGCCCGGACGCTAAAGCGTTTGTTGAAGTGGGCCAGAAGGTCAACATCGGCGATACCCTTTGCATCGTTGAAGCGATGAAAATGATGAACCAGATCGAAGCAGACAAGGCGGGCGTGGTTAAAGCTATCCTGGTCGAAAGCGGTCAACCTGTTGAGTTTGACGAGCCGCTGGTCGTCATCGAATAACGAGGCGAACCATGCTGGATAAAATTGTTATTGCCAACCGTGGTGAAATTGCCCTGCGTATTTTGCGTGCCTGTAAAGAACTGGGCATCAAAACCGTTGCGGTTCATTCCACGGCGGATCGCGATTTAAAACATGTGCTGTTGGCGGATGAGACCGTTTGTATCGGTCCGGCGCCGTCGGTAAAAAGCTACCTGAATATCCCGGCACTGATTTCCGCAGCGGAGATCACCGGCGCAGTAGCGATTCACCCAGGCTACGGCTTCCTGTCAGAAAACGCTGATTTTGCCGAGCAGGTTGAACGCTCCGGCTTTATTTTCATCGGTCCGCGTGCTGAAACTATTCGCCTGATGGGCGATAAAGTTTCCGCGATCAACGCGATGAAAAAAGCGGGCGTTCCTTGCGTGCCGGGTTCTGACGGCCCGCTGGGCGACGATATGGATAAGAACCGTTCGATTGCCAAGCGCATCGGCTATCCGGTTATTATCAAAGCCTCCGGCGGCGGCGGCGGACGCGGTATGCGCGTAGTTCGCAGCGATAAAGAGCTGGAAAACTCCATCAATATGACCCGTGCGGAAGCGAAAGCCGCTTTCAACAATGACATGGTTTATATGGAGAAATACCTGGAAAATCCGCGCCACATCGAAATTCAGGTGTTGGCGGATGGCCAGGGCAACGCTATCTATCTGGCGGAGCGCGACTGTTCTATGCAGCGTCGTCACCAGAAAGTGGTGGAAGAAGCGCCAGCGCCGGGTATTACTGCCGAGATGCGCCGCTATATCGGCGAACGCTGCACCCAGGCCTGCGTGGAAATCAACTACCGCGGTGCAGGCACCTTCGAGTTCCTGTATGAAAACGGTGAGTTCTACTTCATTGAAATGAACACCCGTATTCAGGTTGAACATCCGGTTACCGAAATGATCACCGGCGTGGATCTGATTAAAGAGCAGCTGCGTATTGCTGCCGGTCAGCCGTTGTCGATCAAACAGGAAGAAGTGGTGGTGAAAGGCCACGCGGTGGAGTGCCGTATCAATGCGGAAGATCCGAACACCTTCCTGCCGAGTCCGGGTAAAATCACCCGCTTCCACGCGCCTGGCGGTTTCGGCGTGCGTTGGGAATCGCATATTTATGCCGGCTATACCGTACCGCCATACTACGATTCCATGATCGGCAAACTGATTGCTTACGGCGAAAACCGTGACGTGGCCATTGCCCGCATGAAGAATGCGCTGGCTGAGCTGATCATCGACGGCATTAAAACCAACGTCGAACTGCAGATGAAGATCATGTGCGATGAAAACTTCCAGCACGGTGGAACGAACATCCACTATCTGGAGAAAAAACTGGGTCTGGCGGAGAAGTAATTCTCCTGTTGCCCTGTCTGAGGCCGGCTTGTCCGGCCTTTTCTCTTTTTGGTTTTGCTGATGATGAAAAGCACTATTACTGATGCGCGCTTTATTCAGGCACACCGTGAAGCCCGTTGGTCTTTCTGGCTGGCGATCGCTTATCTCACCGTCTGGGCGCTCTCTGCCTGGCTCGGCGGCACGCAGCCCGGCTTCACCGGCCTGCCGCGCTGGTTTGAACTCTCCTGTCTGTTTGCTCCGCTGCTGTTTATTTTCCTTTGCTGGCTGATGATCCGCATCTGCTTCCGTGATATTCCGCTGGAGGACGATCGTGAAAGCTGAAGTCATTCTTCCCCTGCTGGGCTACCTGCTGCTGATTGGCGTGCTGTCCGTGTATGCCATGCGCAAACGTCAGCAGGGAAACTTCCTTAACGAATATTTTCTTGGCGGTCGCTCTATGGGCGGCTTCGTGCTGGCCATGACGCTGACCACCACTTATATCAGCGCCAGCTCTTTTATCGGCGGCCCCGGCGCAGCTTATAAATATGGTCTCGGCTGGGTGCTGCTGGCGATGATTCAGGTGCCCGCCGTCTGGCTGTCGCTGGGTATTCTGGGCAAGAAATTTGCAATCCTGGCGCGCCGCTATAATGCGGTTACCCTGAATGACATGCTCTATGCCCGCTACCGCAGCCCGCTGCTGGTTTGGCTGTCGAGCCTGAGCCTGCTGGTGGCTTTTGTCGGTGCGATGACGGTGCAGTTTATCGGCGGCGCCCGGCTGCTGGAGACCGCGGCGGGCATTCCTTACGATACCGGCCTGTTAATTTTCGGCGGAACCGTGGCGCTCTATACCGCTTTCGGCGGCTTTCGCGCCAGCGTGCTGAACGATGCGATGCAGGGGCTGGTGATGCTGGTCGGTACGTTTTTGCTGCTGTTTGCCGTCGTTCATGCGGCTGGCGGCATGTCCGCCGCCGTCAGCAAACTGCAACAGATCGATCCGCAGCTGGTTACGCCGCAGGGCGTGGACAATATCATTACGCCGACCTTCCTCTCCTCTTTCGCGGTGCTGGTCTGCTTTGGCGTTATCGGTCTGCCCCATACGGCGGTGCGCTGCATCTCCTATAAAGACAGCAAGGCGGTGCATCGCGGTATTATCGTCGGCACCATTGTGGTGGCGGTGCTGATGTTTGGTATGCATCTGGCGGGCGCGCTGGGACGGGCGATCCTGCCCGATCTGACGGTGCCGGATCGCGTTATTCCAACGCTGATGCTGGCCGTGTTGCCGCCTTTTGCCGCCGGGATTTTTTTAGCGGCGCCGATGGCGGCCATTATGTCGACCATTAACGCTCAGCTGCTGCAGTCGTCCGCGACGATCGTGAAAGATCTCTATCTGCGTCTGTATCCACAGCACATGGATAACGAGCCGCGCCTGCGCCGCCTCTCTGGCGCCGTGACGCTGGTCATCGGTTTACTGCTGCTGCTGGCGGCATGGAATCCGCCCGATATGCTGATCTGGCTAAATCTGCTGGCCTTCGGCGGGCTGGAAGCGGTTTTCCTCTGGCCGCTGGTGCTGGGCCTTTATTGGGAAAAAGCCAATGCCGCGGGCGCGCTGAGCGCCATGATTGTCGGCGCGGCCTCTTATACGCTGTTGGCTGCGCTGCATATGCAGCCGGCTGGCTTCCATCCGATAGTGCCAGCACTGCTGTTAAGCCTGCTGGCCTTTATTATCGGTAATCTGTTTGGCCGTTCGGCGCCGTCGCCGGACGACACCTCTTCACTGTACGAATAAAGAGAATCGCTATGCCCTGGATACAAATTAAGATCAACACTACCGGCGCGGATGCTGAAGCGCTGGGTGACCTGTTAATGGAACAGGGTGCCGTGTCGGTGACCTTCCAGGATACGCACGACACGCCGGTATTCGAGCCGCTGCCGGGCGAAACCCGCCTGTGGGGCGATACCGATGCAATTGGCCTGTTCGATGCCGAAACGGATATGGCGGAAGTGCTCCAGCTGCTGGAGCAGGATCCGCTGCTGGGGAAAGGTTTCCGCCATAAGATCGAACAGATCGAAGATAAGGACTGGGAACGCGAATGGATGGAGAATTTTCATCCGATGCGTTTCGGAGAGCGCCTGTGGATCTGCCCAAGCTGGCGCGACGTGCCCGATCCCAACGCGGTCAATGTGATGCTCGATCCCGGCCTGGCTTTCGGCACCGGCACCCATCCCACGACCGCGCTCTGCCTGAGCTGGCTCGATGGTTTGGATCTGCAGGGCAAGACGGTTATCGATTTTGGCTGCGGCTCCGGTATCCTGGCGATCGCCGCCCTTAAGCTGGGGGCCGCGCAGGCGATCGGCATTGATATCGATCCGCAGGCGATCCAGGCCAGTCGGGATAATGCCGAGCGTAATGGCGTGTCCGATCGGCTGTCGCTCTGGCTGCCCCACCAGCAACCTGCCGATTTGAGCGCCGACGTGGTGGTGGCGAATATCCTTGCCGGACCATTGCGTGAACTGGCGCCGCTGATTAGCACATTGCCCAAATCTGGCGGCCATTTAGGTCTGTCCGGCATTCTCGCCAGCCAGGCGGAAAGCGTGTGCGAAGCCTATGCGGAACGCTTTGCACTCGATCCGGTTGCAGAAAAAGAGGAGTGGTGCCGCATTACCGGAATTTGCCGTTAGTGCTTAATTTTCCAGCGCGCTGCGTATATCAGGCGTAGCGCGCTATTTTTTTTCTCTCTTTCCTGTTAATTTATTGCGGTTATATTTATTGGTTCTTTAACTATAAAAATCATACAGATCTACAAAGAGACGCATGATGCGTCAAAGTTAATAAAAAAGGGAAAACATGATAAAACCATCAAATATGTTGCTGGCCTTGTTACTGGCCTGGGCACCTTCTACATTTGCTAATATTCACTGGTCGTATGAAGGTAAAGCTTCACCAGAACATTGGGGCGAACTCAACGAGCGCTGGCAAACCTGCAATAAAGGCATGTACCAGTCGCCCATCAATATCAGCCATCCCGTAAAAGGGCACTTGCCTCCGCTAAGCTTCAATTTTCATACCCATGCAAAATCAATCGTTAACAACGGACACACTGTCCAGATTAACGTAGATGATAAAGATGATTTCATGCTGGATGATCAAAACTGGACGTTAAAGCAGTTCCACTTCCACGCGCCCAGCGAAAATCATATTGATGGGAAAAGTTTCCCCATGGAGATTCACTTCGTTCATACTAACAGTGCGGGCGAATTAGCCGTAGTGGCCGTCATGCTTACGCCAGGCAAAGCTAATTCAGCGCTTGAGGAAATTCTCAACGTGTTGCCGCAGCAACAGCTCCAGGAAAACCCTTTGAAACTGGGACTGGATTTTGAAAAGTTGTTCCCTGAGGATAAACACTATTATCGTTTCAGTGGATCGCTGACCACGCCACCCTGTACGGAAGGCGTTACCTGGCTGGTAATGAAACAGCCGGTAGAGGCCTCAGAGGCTCAGCTGGCGGGCTTTGCTAAAGCTTTGCCTAAGACGAATAATCGTCCGTTGCAGCCATTGCATGGCCGTCAGATAACGGAATAAGGCATTTATTATTCGATATCCAGCCCGCTTAAATGCGGGCTAATCATATAGTTCTTCTGGCTTTTCCTGTCTGACACGCGCTTTTATACTGTCGTCGCGATCACATTTTAAGAAAAATCTTTGCTCACAATTCAGGCTTATATTTTTAAGGCACTGTTTTTTAAAGGTAAAGTCTGAAGGGTCAAACAGTAACCGGCTTTTCTATGATTTTTACCCGCTGATTGTTCAAAGTTTGGCCTTTCATCTTCAGTAAAAAATGCGTAATATACGCCGCCTTGCGAATAGATACGGTCACTTCTTTTCATGCGCATTGGACAACACCAGCTTCGTAATCAACTGATAGCCGCTCCGATGGCCGGTGTTACTGACAGGCCTTTCAGAACGCTTTGTTATCAGATGGGAGCCGGAATGACCGTCTCCGAGATGATGTCGTCAAACCCGGAAGTTTGGGCCAGCGATAAATCTCGTTTGCGCATGGTTCATAGTGACGAGCCCGGAATTCGCGCCGTGCAGATTGCCGGTTGCGATCCTGATGAGATGGCTGAAGCGGCCCGGATTAATGTGGCATCCGGCGCACAGGTTATCGACATTAATATGGGCTGCCCGGCCAAAAAGGTTAATCGTAAGATGGCAGGCTCCGCGCTGCTGCAATATCCCGATGTGGTGAAGAATATTCTTACCGCCGTGGTTAATGCCGTAGAGGTGCCGGTTACCTTAAAGATTCGTACCGGCTGGGATAGAGACAATCGTAATTGCACTGAAATTGCCCAATTGGCTGAACGTTGTGGTATCCAGGCCCTGACCATTCATGGACGTACCCGCGCCTGTTTGTTCAACGGCCATGCTGAATACGACAGCATTCGGACAGTTAAGCAGAACGTTTCCATTCCGGTTATCGCGAACGGAGACATTACTGACCCGCACAAGGCCAGGGCGGTACTCGACTATACGGGAGCTGACGCTCTGATGATAGGCCGTGCCGCTCAGGGAAGACCGTGGATCTTCCGGGAAATCCAGCATTATCTGGACACTGGGGAGTTGCTCCCACCCATGCCGCTGGCAGAAGTGAAGCGCTTGCTAATCGGGCATATACGGGAACTGCACGACTTTTACGGTCACGGCAAGGGATACCGTATTGCACGAAAACACGTCTCCTGGTATCTCCAGGAGAACGCCCCGAACGACCAGTTTCGGCGCACATTCAACGCCATAGAGGATGCCAGCGAACAGCTGGAGGCGTTGGAGGCATACTTCGAAAAACTTGCGTAAACGAAATAAAGAGCTGACAGAACTATGTTCGAACAACGCGTAAATTCTGACGTACTGACCGTTTCTACAGTTAACTCACAGGATCAGGTGACGCAAAAGCCGCTGCGTGATTCGGTAAAACAGGCACTGAAGAACTATTTTGCTCAACTGAATGGTCAGGATGTAAATGATCTGTATGAGCTGGTACTGGCTGAAGTAGAGCAGCCTCTGTTGGACATGGTGATGCAATATACCCGTGGCAACCAGACCCGTGCAGCCCTGATGATGGGCATCAACCGCGGTACGCTGCGTAAGAAACTGAAAAAATACGGCATGAACTAATCTTCACGGCTGTAAAAAAAGGCGCATCTTCCGGGTGCGCCTTTTTTAATGCCTGGCCCGCAAGAATTGTCCGGTTTTTGTAAATATGGGCCGTCCCGCCTAACTTCTTTACCCAACCGCTGTCTGAGAATCTGTACCGCGACTGATTGGCATCTTTATGCGTTACAATCTTTTTTCACGCATATGAGAGCGTCATGAAATCGAAATCATCCCCACGTTTTACTGTTGAGCTGCTGCATCCACGTTATTGGCTTACCTGGTTCGGACTCGGCGTCCTGTTTCTGCTGGTTCAGCTTCCCTTTCCGTTGCTTGAGCGCCTCGGTGTCTGGATGGGCCGCACCTCGATGCGTTTCCTGCCGCGCCGGGTTCGTATTACGCGACGTAACCTGGAACTTTGTTTTCCCGATCTGGATAAGGCGGAGCTGGAGCTGCGGATTGTGCATAATTTTGAATCGTTAGGCATGGGCCTGATGGAAACCGGTATGGCCTGGTTCTGGTCTGATGCGCGCGTCAAACGCTGGTTTACCGTTAATGGTCTGCATAATCTGCATGCAGCGCAAAAAGATAAGCGTGGCGCGTTGATTATCGGCGTGCATTTTATGTCGCTGGAGCTGGGTGGCCGCACCATGGGCCTGTGTCAGCCAATGATGGCCATGTATCGCCCGCACAACAGCAAACTGATGGAGTGGGTACAAACCAAAGGCCGCACTCGCTCAAATAAAGCGATGATTGACCGCCGCGATCTGCGCGGCATGGTTAAGGCGCTTAAGCAAGGCGAAGCCGTCTGGTTTGCACCCGATCAGGATTACGGTCCGAAAGGCAGCGTGTTCGCTCCGCTGTTTGCCGTACCGCAGGCGGCCACCACCAGCGGCACCTTTATGCTGGCCCGCATGGCGAAACCGGCAATGATTACTGTGGTTCTGATTCGTAAAGAGCGCGGCCAGGGCTATGAACTGGTGATTCAGCCGGAACTGAGAAACTATCCGCTGGATGATGAGCAGGCCGCCGCCGCTTATATGAATAAAATTATCGAACGGGAAATCCTGCGTGCGCCGAGCCAGTATCTCTGGCTGCACCGCCGTTTTAAAACCCGCCCGGCAGGCGCGACCTCGCTTTATTAATAACCCAGTCTGAATTGAACACAGCCCGCTGGCGATCGCCAGCGGGCTTTTTTATGCGCGCAACTTCATAGCGCTTTAATATGCGCGCCAGCTCACATTGCGATGATATTGTTAAACTGTTTGCACTCTTTGTGATCGCGGCGACTTACGTCGCCTCATGTTGGTGCGCGATAGTAACCAAACTTGTCAATTACCCTCAGTTATTAATACTATCCCTACAAATAATCAGGATTCCGCAACTCTGGCATTTTCTTTGCATGGTTGTGGATGGCTGACCGCCACAGACAGGAAAAGCGCAGCGAAAGCTGCTCGTCACCAACATAACAATACGATCACGCCACACAGGATTATTTATGAATAAAATGATGCTCTCCGCTCTGGTTGCAACCGCGTCGCTAATGGCCGTCGTTAACCAGGCCCACGCTGGCGCTACGCTTGATGCCATTAAGAAAAAGGGATTCGTCCAGTGTGGTATCAGCGATGGCCTGCCAGGCTTTTCCTACGCTGATGCAGGCGGCAAATTCACTGGACTGGATGTTGATGTTTGCCGGGCGACGGCTGCCGCTGTATTTGGCGACGCCAACAAAGTGAAATATACCCCGCTGACCGCCAAGGAGCGCTTTACCGCGCTGCAGTCTGGCGAAGTCGACCTTTTATCCCGTAACACTACCTGGACCTCTTCGCGCGATGGCGGCATGGGTTTCCTGTTCGCGGGCGTTAACTACTATGACGGCATCGGCTTCCTGACTCATAACAAAGCGGGACTGAAGAGCGCCAAAGAGCTTGATGGCGCTACCGTCTGTATTCAGGCGGGAACCGATACCGAGCTGAATGTGGCGGATTACTTTAAAGCCAACAAGATGCAGTACACGCCGGTCACCTTTGACCGTTCCGATGAATCAGCAAAAGCGCTCGATAGCGGCCGCTGCGATACGCTGGCCTCCGATCAGTCACAGCTCTATGCATTACGTATTAAGCTGGGCAAGCCCGATGAGTTTATTGTTTTGCCTGAAGTCATTTCAAAAGAGCCGCTGGGACCGTTAGTGCGCCGTGGCGATGATGACTGGTTCACCATCGTAAAATGGTCGTTCTACGCCATGCTTAACGCCGAAGAGATGGGCATCAACTCGAAAAATGTCGACCAGATGGCAGCTAAACCAACCACACCGGATATGGCGCACTTGCTCGGTTCAGAAGGCGATTTTGGCAAAAACCTGAAGCTGGATAATAAGTGGGCTTATAACATTATCAAGCAGGTCGGCAACTATCAGGAGAGTTTCGATCGCAACGTCGGTAAAGATAGCCCGCTCAAAATAGCCCGTGGTCAAAATGCCCTCTGGAAAGATGGCGGTATCCAGTACGCACCGCCCGTACGTTAATTTCTGCTCCCATACAGGGCACCGTTCGCGGTGCCCATGTCAGTATGCTCGTTGCTGAGGTCTGCCATGTCTCAACGCCCAACCGTAAAAAGGGACTTTTCATTCTCTAATCCTGCGGTTCGCGCCTGGGTTTACCAGCTTTTTGCGGTTCTCGCGGTCCTTGCCGTGGTGGGTTACCTGATCCACAACACCGTTATTAATCTGGCTAACCGCGGTATTACTTCTGGTTTTGGCTTTTTAGAACGCGGCGCTGGCTTTGGCATTGTGCAACATCTCATCGATTATTCCGATGGCGATACCTACGTCCGCGTTTTTCTGGTTGGCTTAACCAATACGCTGTTAGTTTCCGCACTCTGTATTGTGTTTGCATCTGTGCTGGGCTTTTTTATCGGACTGGCGCGCCTCTCTGATAACTGGCTGCTGCTTAAAATCTCTGCTTGTTATATTGAGACCTTCCGCAATATCCCGCCGCTGCTGCAGATCTTTTTCTGGTATTTCGCCGTATTGCGCAATCTGCCTGGGCCCCGTCAGGCGCTTAGCGCGTTTGACATCGCCTTTATCAGTAACCGCGGTCTCTATATTCCCTGGCCTGAATATACGCCGGGTACGCTGCCTTTCATTGCTGCGCTTTTGTTAGCCATTATCGCTACCGTCGCACTGTTCCGTTTTAATCGCTCCTCTCAGTTGAAGACTGGCCGCCTGCGCCGCACATGGCCCGCAGCGCTGGCGATGTTGATTATTTTTCCCCTGATTGCGCATCTGCTGTTTGGCGCGGCGATGCATTGGAATATCCCTGCACTGCGCGGCTTCAATTTCCGCGGCGGTTTTGCGTTAATTCCTGAACTGGCGGCGCTGACGCTGGCGCTTTCTGTTTATACCTCTTCATTTATCGCTGAGGTGATTCGCTCCGGTATTCAGTCGGTTCCGCATGGGCAGCATGAAGCCGCAATGTCGCTGGCTCTGCCCGCACAGGTTACGCTGCGTCAGGTCATTATTCCGCAGGCGATGCGGGTCATTATCCCGCCGTTAACCAGTCAGTACCTGAACATCGTGAAAAACTCCTCGCTGGCGGCCGCGATCGGCTATCCCGATATGGTTTCGCTATTTGCCGGGACGGTACTCAACCAGACCGGCCAGGCGATTGAAACCATTGCGATAACGATGGCGGTTTACCTGACTATCAGCCTGCTTATTTCACTGCTGATGAATATCTATAACCGCAAAATTGCGCTGGTTGAGCGTTAAAAGGTACGGAATATCATGACAGTAACGACACACGATACGCCGCCCGTTCCGACCAATGCAGTGAAACGCATTTCGGCCTGGGCTCGTAAAAATCTCTTCTCCAGCTGGTTTAACTCCCTGCTAACCTTGTTCTGCTTATGGCTGGCATGGAGCCTTATTCCGCCTGCACTTAACTGGCTGATTTTCCAGGCCAACTGGCTTGGTGATAGCCGCGCCGACTGCACCAAAGAAGGCGCCTGCTGGGTCTTTATTTATGCACGCTTTGGTCAGTTTATGTATGGCCTTTATCCGCACGAGCTGCGCTGGCGTATTAATGTCACATTAATTATCGGCCTGCTTTCGATTGTTCCCATGTTCATTAATCGTATGCCGCGCCGGGGGCGTTATATTGCCGTTTGGGCGGTCGTCTTTCCCCTTTTCGTCTGGCTGATGCTTTACGGCGGGCTTTTTGGTCTTGAACAGGTTGAAACCCGCCAGTGGGGCGGCTTAACGCTGACGCTGATTATTGCTGCGGTAGGCATTGCCGGCGCACTGCCGTTGGGCATTTTACTGGCGTTGGGACGCCGCTCGAAAATGCCGATCGTGCGCGCTCTGGCCGTGATCTTTATTGAGTTCTGGCGCGGCGTGCCGCTTATAACGGTGTTGTTTATGTCATCGGTCATGCTGCCGCTGTTTATGGCGGAAGGCACCAGCATCGATAAACTGGTCAGGGCGTTAGTCGGCGTAATTCTTTTTCAGTCTGCCTACGTTGCGGAAGTAGTGCGAGGCGGTTTACAGGCGTTACCTAAAGGACAAACCGAAGCCGCTGAGTCACTGGCGCTGGGTTACTGGAAAACCCAGCTGCTGGTGATCCTGCCACAGGCACTTAAACTCACGATTCCCGGCCTGGTGAATACCATTATCGCACTGTTCAAAGATACCAGCCTGGTGATCATTATCGGTCTGTTTGATCTGTTCAGTAGCGTGCAGCAGGCTACGGTCGATCCCACCTGGCTGGGCATGTCGACGGAAGGTTATGTTTTTGCTGCCCTCGTTTACTGGATCTTCTGTTTTAGTATGTCGCGCTACAGTCAGCGCCTTGAGAAACGTTTTAACACCGGGCGTAAAGCGCACTAAGGAATATTTTAATGAAACCTGTAACTCATTCTGCCGATGCGATGATTACGCTCGAAAATGTGAATAAATGGTATGGGCAATTTCATGTGCTGAAAAATATCAATCTGACGGTTAAACCACGCGAGCGCATTGTGCTTTGCGGCCCGTCGGGCTCCGGAAAGTCCACAACAATACGCTGTATCAATCATCTTGAAGAGCATCAACAAGGACGCATTATCGTTGACGGCATTCATTTGAATGATGATTTACGTAACACCGAAAAAGTACGAACCGAAGTGGGAATGGTATTTCAGCACTTTAATCTTTTCCCCCATCTGACGGTTTTACAGAACTGTACGCTGGCACCGATTTGGGTGCGCAAGATGCCTAAAAAAGAGGCCGAAGCGCTTGCTATGCATTACCTGGAACGCGTGCGTATTGCTGAACATGCGCATAAATTCCCCGGACAGATTTCTGGGGGTCAGCAGCAGCGAGTGGCCATTGCCCGTTCACTCTGTATGAAGCCTAAAATTATGCTGTTTGATGAACCGACCTCGGCGCTCGACCCAGAAATGGTGAAGGAGGTGTTGGATACGATGATTGGACTGGCTGAGGATGGAATGACGATGCTGTGTGTCACGCATGAGATGGGCTTTGCGCGCACGGTTGCCGACCGCGTGATTTTTATGGATCGTGGTGAGATTGTCGAGCAAGCGCCGCCGGAAGAGTTCTTTGCTCATCCCAAATCTGAACGAACTCGTACTTTTTTATCGCAGGTTATTCATTAAGGATAGCGTTAACGCGGGCCGGGCCGGAGAAATGCGGTCTGGTCTGGCTTGTTTGATTTGATTTGATTTGGTTTGGTTTGATTTGGTTTGGTTTGGTTTGGTTTGGTTTGGTTTGGTTTGGTTTGGTTTGGTTTG
>Ga0209463_1000582_pt1 | contig 26764 bp, 35 predicted proteins | sample AgamicMgSfrz_FD_187169 | JGI IMG/M metagenome (GOLD analysis project Ga0209463, IMG submission 187169) | Agave microbial communities from Guanajuato, Mexico - Mg.Sf.rz (SPAdes) (version 2) | ecosystem: Host-associated > Plants > Phyllosphere > Phylloplane/Leaf | place: Guanajuato, Mexico... | reverse complement strand
GCTATCTGCATTAAAATCTTTGTCTAACTCAATAGTGTTTACTGCATTAAAGTGCTGAGTAATATCGGCTTTAGTTAATACAATATGCATATGAGTACCTATTGCAGCCTCGTACACATCTACTGCTGAACCATAGCGCTTTTGAGCTTTTATTGCTTGATCATTACTTAAATTGTCAATCTCAGTTTTTAAGTCTTTTAAGTGTTTATCTGTTTTAGCATCATTACCCTCAAGGATATTTTCGCTTTCAATTGACTTCGCTAGTATGTTAAAGTCTGCTTCAAAAACAAGATAATCATCTAATCCCATATATCCCTTTTCTTTCGTGTAATTTTCATTGTCACTCTCTAATTTAGAGATTTTTTGTTCTAGTTCTTTCTTTTCTTTTCCCATTTGTTTCTGCTCTTGTTTAGCAGCTTCTTGTTTTTGTTCTTCTTTTGTTGACCCACAAGCTACTAAACTAATAGATAACAACGATGCTACAAGTCCTAGGCCGATTCTTCTTAAGTTCTTCATTTTTTTCTCCTTTTTTTGGTATGTAATTTTTTCACCAAACAATAATAGCATATATTACATAATCCAAAAGACCGATTTTAGAAAAATTATCAAATTTTCCATAGAAAAACCATTAAAAGCATTAATATTTTATCTATTAGTACGGAAGTTTTGAAAAACCCCTTATCCGCTATGTTACTAACAACCACTTAATTATTAGACCCTTCATCTTACACACATTAAAAACTAATTAAAAAAGTAAAAGCCGCTTCATTGTTTGAGAAGCCGCTTTTTTGCTTTAATATATATTTATTTTGGAGTTAACTTAATATTCCAACCCTAATTCTGATTCAAAATTGGAGATTTTTTCTTTAGCATCTGCAAAGTAAGTTATAGCATCAGCCATATCTTCTTTTGCAGTTGAACCATCATCAATATAATATGTTTTCATTTTATTTAAAACCCCAACCTGGCTTTCTAAAGAAGAAGAAAAGTTAAGAACCGCTAAATTCAGTTCATTATACTCTTCGACACTAAAATTAGATTCATACTTTTTTAATTTATCTTTAAGCTCTTTGGCTGTATGCATTGGGGTACCTTGAAGTGACTCAATCGCCTCTGTTGCATCGTTATTAATTTCTTCTAAATCAGAAACATCTTCTACTTCGGGGTGCTTACTACTAAAAGATCTTAACGAGTTCTGCCAATCGTCTGTATTGGCATATTGCAGTAAATAATGAAAGCTATCAGCTAATACCACTTCATAAACATCTTTAGGTGAACCATAGCGGTTTTCAGCTTTAACAGCCTGATTCCCAGTCAAACTATTTACTTCACTCTTTAAATCTTTTAAGTGCGCAGATATTTGATCGTCATTCATCTCAATTGAATTCAAACTTTTAATAGATTTTGCTAGAAGATTATATTCTTCTTTAAAGCCACCAAAGTTATCCGCTTCCATATACCCCTTTTCAGCTGTATAGTCATCATACATACTTTCTAATTTAGAAATCTTCTCTTTCAATTCTTTCTTCGCTTTCATTCCTTGCTGTTGTGCTTGTTGTTTAGCCTCTTCCTGCTTTGCAGACTCTTCTGATGAACTACAAGCTACTAGGCTAAGTACAAGCCCTGCTACAACTACTCCTGCTGATAATTTTCTAAGATGCCCCATAGTTTTACTACTCCTTTTTCTCTATGTATTTTCCTTTTGCTCACAAATCATAGCATATATTAGGGACTTGTAAGGAGCTTTTTTTGGAAAAGTAACTAATTAACATCCTATAATGTTTATATTTGAACATCTTATTAACAAATATTAGTTATTTATAAGTCCCTCCATTATTAATTTTTATCTTAGATCTTTTAAGCACTAGTATTTCAAGGTGTCCAATGCACAATTTAGAATATAATCAGTGTACTTATTTGCTGTTAGTAGCACTTATTTGCTCTTAAACACATATTCAAATAATCTTAGATATTTGCACCACTAAATAAATAACTAGTTAAAATGACTATGAACAACTTTTATCTTACACGTGAGGAGGCAATAAATTGACTCATATACTTTATAAAACAAACGTTGGCAAGAACAAGCCTAACACCCTTATTAACAAAGACTATAAGTGCCCCTTTTGCAATAGAGATGGTCTAAGAAAAGAAGGCCGTATACTGCGTGAAACAGACGAATTCCTTATAGTTGAAAATAAGTTTCCAGTTTTAGATAACAGCTATCCCGCTGTTGTCGTTGAACATAATTCCTGTAATGAACACATTGGTACTTATTCTGTAGAGTACTTAGAGAGACTCTTAAGCTTTTGCTTTGATTATTATGCAGACCTCCAAAAGACTGGTTCTTATAAGTCTATTGCCTTCTTTAAAAACCACGGCATCTTCTCAGGTGGCAGCATCCAACATCCTCATATGCAAATCATTGGTTTTCGTAACAATAGCTACGAAGTAAAAGATAGTGATTATAGCGGGATTACAGTTCTGTCAAACGAATGGATAGATTGGAATTTCTCTGATAAACCCAAAAGCGAATTCTTTGAGATAAATTTAACCTTAAAAGACAAGGGGCAACTAGATGTTTTTTGTACTTACTTGCAAAAAAGCGTTCAATTCATCCTTCAAGTTCTTAACACAAAACACCAGTGTTATAATCTTGCGTTTCAAATAGAAGATGATTGCATAAGAGTTAAAATCATCTCACGCGGACCCACTTCTATTCTTCTCCTCGGTTTTGGAATACATCAAACTCCTAATAATTTAAATGACTTAGCTACTCAGCTAAGAGCATTCTAACAAAAAAAAGATACGCACTTAAATGGTGCGTATCTTTTTTTAATTCTTAATCTTAAACTTGCTTAGTAACACCTCTATATGAATTAATCTGTTAGAATAACAACTATATGTTGGTTAACAATCCCAAAAAATGAAACCTCTTCGAGAATGACACGTATGAAATATATATAGAATTTTGCGATGATACAAAGGAGAAAATTTAAAACTTATGGATATTTTTCTTAGAAAAGAGAACCTTAAAGAATTTGTTTTATCTTATCCCATTACGACACTACTTATATTAGCGGATCTAGTTGCGTACTTCGGTGTAGTCGTTATTTCGATGACGGATAAAGCAGCAGCCGCTGACATATTTAATAATTTTATATTTGATGGAGGAATGATTGGCGAAGGTGAATGGTACAGGCTAATAACAGGAAACTTTCTACATATCGGTATTGCTCACTTGCTTTTTAATGTATTCGCAACTTTTGTATTTGCACCTCCCCTCGAAAAGCTTTTAGGAAAAATGAAATTCTTAGTATGCTATTTATTATTGGGTATCGGGACGGGAACTCTTAATTATTTAATCAACCCTTCCTTTCTAGCTGTCGGAGCAAGTGGAGCAATTTTTGGATTAATGGGCTTTTATATCTTCTTGTGTTTGGGAAAACCCACTTTTTTCTCGAAAGAGACAAAACAAGGTATCTTTGGCTTGGTTGTTACTTCATTTATATCCGGCTTTCTCTTTGAAAACGTGAGTTGGTTAGGTCACTTAGGCGGTTTAGTATCCGGAATTCTATTAGGCTTACTCTTTGTATTATTAATGCCTCAATTGTTTACTGTAGATGAGGCGACCAATATAGATAGTGACATACACTAAGTAGAGAGATAGGTTAACAAAAAACGTTTCGAAACTTCACATAAAAAGAGAGGGAAATTTCCGCTCTTTTTATGCTTCTTGCTTAAATAATTCTAGCATAAGCAAGGATATACACCATTAAAACGGTGTGTATACTAATTTTTTGACCAAAGTAATTTTTGATTACACTGGGAACATCTTTCTGGTTGATCCCACGACTTATCAATAGATGTATCACAGCTAGGACATCTTAAAAATCTAGGTGAATATCCAACGCTATGATAAGCTACCACTTCTTTCACTTTTAATGCTATTTCTTTATCCATTAAATCCTCTTCTTTCCATACTACTTTTTTAATTCTATTGTGAAATCTACTTTAATTGTATTTCACAAGTTACCAGAAGTGAAAAAAACATATAAACAAAGCTTTCTAAAACAATAAGAGAAGCGGTACATTTTTCTATAATCTACTCAAAAAGATGTTCGATTGATCATAAAAAGCTACAAAAATCAACAGGAAAACTTTTTAATTTTCGACATTTACCGACTCTACTCCTAAGCTTATTCACCTATAATATTGAGATATATTTACAATAAAAGAGCGATATTGTTAGGGGGATTAAAGTTGGAGGTTAATCAGAACAACGTTGTTGATTTAGAATGGGTTCAATTAGTATTAGAAGCCAAAGAAATAGGTGTTCCTATTAACGAAATTAAAGATTTCTTAAAAGAAAACAAATGAACCCTTTTTTATAATTTAAATTACCACCAAACAACTTTCTTGTTATTTACATCTGTGCATTAACGAAAATTCTATTTAAATTGCATTTAGTTTATTTCCCTTAATCTTTTTGCACAGATTAAGGTTTTTTGTTGCATCTAAACACAGAAATAGCTCGTGAAAATAAAAAAGAACCCAACGATTGAGTTCTAATAAGTCGCCAAGTTTTTCCGTTGCCTACCAACAGTCGACACCCATAGTCCGACAAGAGTATCAAGTTTTTTCGTTGCTTGCCAACAACCAGCACCCGTAGTCTGGTAAGAATATTAGGTTTTTATGTTGCTTGGCCAACATATATGAGCAAGTTACACTGCATATAACTGAAAAGAATTCCGCACTTCTTAGCGGATTCCTTTTTATTATATATTATGTTCGAACAAATTCAAGGAGTACCTTCTAATTCTGGATCAGCATCCTTCTTTTTCTCAATTATACTTTGAATTAGATACATCACCGCCGCTTTCACTGTAAATATGAATAGCATTTGATGCTCTTTCATCCGAACAAATGAACAATATCCCATTTGTTTAAACCATTTCACCAAGCCGTATGTAAAAAATGCATTGATGATAAAATTTAATTGCATATACTTCATAAAATTTCCGTATGTAAACTTTAAAATCCAAAAGCTCCCTACCCAAAATGGTCCCAAAATGAGTGGAACATTCCCTGGTATTTTTGGATGTATACTTTTGTAGAACCACCACCACGTTTTTTTATGAGCAAATGTACTTTCTACAGACACAAGTATTGTTATTATTAGTGCGCTCAACCAAAATCTTTTTATCGATTGTTTCCCTAAAAACGGTAAAGAAAGCCAGGGAAAAAGCATCATTGCTAACAAGTATCTTTGTTCTTTTTTCATTAAACACACTTCCACCTTTTTTCTTTAGAGTGTCTCATTTAATCTTTTTTATACGGACTAACTAAATAAGGCGACCCAATTTACTTTTCATTTATCTTTAGACTGTCTTTGGCTTCCTCCCTCTATAACTTTCAAAGGTTCCTTAATGGACTCAAATGCTTGTTTGTATCCTTCCAATCCTCCGTAATCTATTAAGCCATAATTTCCACAGTTAAGGCATTTATGAGGTATAGTACCACCAAAACCTAAAGCGTGAGACATATAAGGTTTTTTTCTAACATCTTCATAAGCTTTAACTTCATCTGCTAATTCACCAACACCGTTAGCAAAATACTTCCCATACTCTTGTATGGCACCTTTATTATCACACTCTAGACATTTTACGTTTTTCTCTACCGTATATAACCAAATACCTTCTTTCACTCCTGTTTCTCCTCTTCTCGTCTATTTTTTTCTAGTGTATCTCACAGGTTATTCAAAGTGGAAAAAAACAAAAGAGAACTTTTTGGTTTAAGATATATCAAAAATAGGGAATTTAAAATTTAGTTAACGGGTTAATAGATTATGCAAACGTTTGTGCTAATATTAACATAGATCAAAATACACCGTTATTATCCAAGTACACATTTCGGAGGAACTAAAATGATTGATGAAATTGGCTTTTTGGGTGAAAAGATTTTAGAACATAAATTAGCTATTGCTAAAGAAGTACACGAAGATAGATTAAAAGGAATTACTGGAGAAGAAAGAAAACAACTTGCTCCTTTTGAAGAAAAACTTATTAACATTCGAGCCCACTTTATAGGCTTATTCGGAGAGGTTCTTAAAAATCATTTAGATGAAAAAGAAGCATTTGAAAATTTTTCGCAATGGGGAAAAGAAACCGGAGAAATGTTTTTTTCGTTAAAAGTACCTTTAGACGAAGCTTTAAAAGATACTAGATACTATCGGATTTTCTTATGGAAAACATTAAAGAACGAAATAATGAAACATAATATGTCAGCAACTACGATATTTAAAATCGGAGAAATTATAGATCCGCTTTTAGATCACGCTGCTTATTCTTTTAGTTTAAGTTATGTAGATTATCATCAATTAACTCTTGAACGAGCAAAAAGTGCTTTTCTTGAGTTATCTGTTCCTGTCGTACCTCTAAGGAAAGGAACGGCTATTCTGCCTTTAGTAGGAGACATAGATACAGAAAGAGCCAACTATCTAATGGAACAAACATTAGAGTCAGCTAACAAGTTACAACTTCAACAACTTATATTAGATCTTTCAGGTGTTTTTATTATAGATACAATGGTAGCAGATCAAATCTTCAAAGTTATTGATGCTTTAAAGCTACTAGGTGTAGAAACAATTTTAACCGGAATACGACCGGAGGTTTCTCAGACAATTGTTAGCCTTGGGCTTGATTTTAGTTCGCATCGTGTAAAAGGCAGTTTGCAGCAGGCTATAGAAGAACTATTTAACACATAATTTTAACAAGAAGAAAAAGACTCTCCCTATGTGAAGGAAAGAGTCTTTTTCTTCTTGAAAGCTATTGCACATCAACACCCAGCTATTTTACTTAAACTTTTCCGCTAGGTGAGCTCCACCCATTACACCGGCTTCATTACCTAAAGTAGCAAGTTCAAACGTAATAGCTTCATACGCTCTAGGAAGAGTATATTTTTTAACTTGTTTCTGTACTTGTTCTAACAGGAAAGTACCTGCTTTAGACACACCTCCACCTATCACAATGACTTCTGGATTGTTCGTGTGAATGATATGACTCAAAGCAATACCTAAATACTTCATTGATTCTTCTACTGCGAAAAGAGCATAAGAATCTCCATTACTAGCGGCTTCAAATACGTCTTTTGCTTCTATCTTACCTTTTTGCTGTTTAATATCATATAAAATAGTTGAATCTACATATTCCTCAATCATTTCTTCCCCTAATCTAACAATACCTGTAGCACTCGCAATTGTTTCAAGACACCCTTCTTTTCCGCAACCACAAGTAATTCCATTATCTTTGGAGAAGATATGACCTATCTCTCCACCCATACCGTTTGAACCACGTACCACATTTCCGTTTACTATAATTCCTCCACCTACACCGGTCCCCAGTGTAACCATTACTACATTTTGTTTTCCTTTTCCTGAACCTAGCCACATTTCTCCCATAGCAGCCAAGTTAGCATCGTTTTCTAATTCAACAGGCAATCCTAGTACATTTTCAAGTTCTTTCTTAAGTGGATAGTTTTTGTCCCAAGGAATATTTGGAGCGTGAGCGATGGCACCAGCTTCATAATCAATAAATCCTGGTACACCAATACCTACTCCTATGAAATCATCTTTATTTAAACCAAGTTCAGCCATCTTGCCGTTAACGGTTTCATTGATATCAGTAACAATATCCTTACCACTGTTTGTTTTATTAGTCGGAATAGACCACTTAACAAGACATTCTCCTTGCACTTCGAAAAATGCCATTTTAACAGTAGTGCCTCCAATATCAATGCCAATACTTTTATTTTTCAAGAAAATAACCACCTTTGTTCAAGTATATTTATGTTAACTTCTAAAACTATTACTTTTCTTTTGTTAATCTCCAATATGTACCTTCTCTTTTAAAGGTTATTTTCTTTTTTTATTCTGTAAATCCCTTCAAGTATTATTTTTTCTATGTCACTTTAATCTCAAATACATCTCTAACTACTACATAAACAAATAAGCCGACCTAAGTAAAAGTACCTTAGAATCGGCTATTATTTATATAACTGTTGAATTTGTCTTACAACAACTTAATTACAATCTTAATTTTAATAATCTTTTCTCTTCTCAAACTTTTCTACTGCATCAGGATCAAGCTCTGCTGATATCCAATCTCCTTTTTCAGGAAACTCTAGATTACGAATGAAGATTTTGTTAGGCACTCTTTTCTCTAAAACTTTCGCCTGACAGTTTTTGTACATAACCACTTCGCGTTCTTTGATATCTGTCCATAACAACAATTGCAGGACCCCTTTCAGCTTTTAGATGTTGGCATTTTGAAAGACCATTTACCATTTTATTATATTTCTTTAAATTTGTGAAATTATTTATCTTATTTTACAACAAAAAGCAATTAAAAAGTCACCCTTTTATTCCATAATGTTCCTAATACTCTTTCAAGTTTTATTCATTTATGCTATACTAAAATAAATGTATTATGAGTTTTCGAATTTCCGTGGAAAGAATTCAAAACTACTTTTGCACAAGAAACTTTGCTATTTTTTGTAGCAAGGTTTTTTTATTTCTTCCTTGCAAACAGGTGCATTCCAAGGAAACTGTGATGATCATATATATATATATAAAATTTGATACATATCCCAAGTGAATAAATCAGAATTATCTAAAAATTATAGTTAAATAATATTATGGTACTATCTTTTCTCTTCTTGTCTTATTTCTTGCAGAAATGGCTATATAAGATTTTTAAAAGCTTGTCTTTAGTAAGCTTTTTTCTTTTTGAGTTCTGTACTTAACAACCTAAAAAAATATAAGGAAAAAGCATATTTTCTTAATAAGAAATATGCTTTTTTGCTGAAATTAGGGCGTTACTAGTTAGTACTTAACCGAACTTTTCTAATTCTAAACAGGTTTATGTAGTTCACTACAAGCAAGCCTATACCAACCACAAAGGCAATTACATATTCACTCTTATGAAAAACTGCTGCATATCTATCGAGCGGCGTTAAATAAATAGTCATACTAACACTCATAGCTACTAATATGAGCGTTAAAAAGGCATATGTTTTATCTTTTCTTATGTACCTTAAACTAAAGAGAGAACTAGTGGTGATTACCCAACCGCTTAGTACAAGTAAAGCGTGAGAAATTCTTTCTTCATACAAAGAGTGAAAATTATTGATTACTATTGATAGGATAATTGCAGCCAGTAATGGCATTATAATCAATATTTTCATTTGCGTGTTTATACGTTTAAAATCTAATTGTTCACTGTATAGCTCTGGAGCCTTTTTTGTAATAATTATGGAAAGTACAGCTACCACTAATGCCAACAAACAAATTAACGAAACAGCCAAATTCATCTCCTGCCTTTCTAAAGGTTCTAGAATATACAAATAATATTATATTTATCTTATTTTAACAATATAAGTTGTTATCTTACAGATATTAGGTTGTTAAATTCAATAGTAATTTGTTTTAGGAAAAATTTCATAAATTAAATATTTATTCATTAGGAAAGTATAGGTAGAATGGATTAAGAGAAATGCTTTAAATATATTAAAATTAAATAATTAAAATGTTTAAATTTGTAAGTTTGTAAGAAAGGACTATTTATCTCGGGGTGTTTTATGGAATCATCAACAATTTTTATGAGCGCTATTATCGTACTCCTAGCTTATTTAATAGGATCTGTGCCTTTTGCACTTGTAATCGGTAAAGGTTTTTATAAAACCGATGTTCGCAAACACGGAAGCGGCAACTTAGGAGCCACAAATACATTTCGTGCTCTAGGAAAAAAAGCCGGTATCATTGTGATGGTAGGTGATATGGCAAAAGGTTCGCTAGCCACTTGTTTACCACTTATTTTAGACAGCAACTTACATATGCTTATTCCTGGGTTTATTGCAATCCTTGGACATAGTTACCCAGTTTTCGCAAAATTTAAAGGTGGAAAATCAGTTGCTACTACTGCTGGTGTATTTCTTGCATTTTCACCTTTAGCTTTCATTTTAGGAATTCTCGCTTTTTTAATTTCTTTAAAAATCTCTAAATATGTATCCCTATCTTCATCCATTGGTGCATTAGTCGCTTTGCTAACATCAATATATGTAGGAGATAAAGTATTAATAGTATTTGCAGCAATCATTTGTGCATTTATTGCATTCAAGCATATAGAGAACTTCAAACGTATTATAAAAGGTGTAGAACCCAAAGTAACTTGGTTATAAAAACAAAAAAGATCATTTCATTTATTTGAAATGATCTTTTTCTATGTGTGATTAGTCAGCAATCTAGTCTTATATTAACCAAACTGAACTTCTCTTATTTCTCGAGTGTTAAATTTCTTTCTCTTAATTCGAATTACTGCTTGATTTGCTAGCCTATCACAAATTTCTACTACTTCTTTACTTGTTAATTCTTGAAACTTGTACTCGCTTTTCCCTGTTTCATCTGTGTGATTTAAACGGACAACCATATACATTTCTTCACCAATTTCCTTTAACTATGTACTGTTTAAACAATTGTTTAAACATAGCAAACATCGTTTCCCTTATCAATGGAAATTAATGAAACTTCCTTTTGAATTTTTCTATTTTAGTGTTTTCTCCTACGATTAATATATAGTCTCCTCTTTCAAAAGGAGTTTCCGCAAAATGAGCGGTTAGCGGCTCTCCATTTCTTAAAATAAGAGCTACGTTTAAGCTGTATCTTTTAGAAAAATCCAAATCACCTAAAGTTCTCCCCCATAATTGCTCTGGTACTTCCATTTCAACAGCAGATACATTTTGAGTAATGATAAAGTATTCTACTACCCCTGTCATTAACTCTTGTCTTGCTATTTTCATACCAGCTTCTTCTTCAGGATAGATTACGCGATCAGCGCCTAAACTAATTAGAATTTCACCAACCTCTTTTGTGATAGCTTTAGCAATAATTTTTTTAGCGTTGCGTTCTTTTACCTTTTTAGTAATTAAAATAGCAGAATAAGCATCTGTCCCAATTGCAATAAAGACTGCATCAAATTCATCAATATCTAACTCATCTAACACATCATTGTTACGGAAATCCCCTATAATACAATGCGTTGCATACTGATCAATTTCATCTAAGTTGCTCTCTTTTAAATCTATTACTACGATATCTTGTTTTTTTTCACTCAACTCTTTAATAATTCCACTGCCGAATCTTCCGGCACCAATAACTAAAAATTGTTTCATCGTATTTCCCCCTTATCAACCTACTGCTAGATCCTCGCGTAAATATTTCAACTTAGAATTTTCCACTTTAAACACAAAGTAAATAAGAGTAAAGATTCCTATTCTACCTATTACCATTAAACACATTAATATTGCCTTTGAAACATCCGACAATTGTGAAGTAATGCCTAATGATAGTCCAGTGTTAGTCAGGGCCGAGACTACTTCAAATAGTACTTTTTCCAGAGGGTATGAATCAGTAAATACTATAAGAATTGTTGAAACAACAACTAATGCTGTAAAGCTCAAAAATATTAAGAACGATTTATTAACTGTTTCTTGTGTAATAGTTTTTTTACCTATAACCGTGTGTTCCTGAGACTTTACCACTGATACCATCTTAGCGATTAACACTCTAAAAGTTGTTAATCTAATCCCTCCTCCGGTACTAGAAGAGGCCCCTCCAATAAACATCAAACACATAAAGATTAGGACGGTAGTTTCCGCTAAGGAAGAAATATTTACTGTTGTTATACCCCCACTACGCAATGTCGCAGACAAGAAAAAGGAATTTGCTATTTTATCAGCCAGTTTCAATGATGAAAATACATTATTCCCTTCTAATAAAAAGATCAATACCGCTCCTACTCCAAAAAGAATTAAATGCATTCTAATATTAATTTTTGTAAATAGACTTTTCTTCTTTCTGAAAGAAAACAACAATTCCATTATGGTAGGAAATCCTAAACTCCCCAGGAAAATAACACAAGCGGTAGTATAAAGGACCAACTTATTTGTTTTATATGCATTAAACCCAAATAGAGTAAATCCGGAGTTTGTAAAACTAGCTACTGAATGAAAGGCAGCTACAAATGCCGCTTCCCTGTTACTATCATATTGTTTATGTATTTCTCCATAAATAAGAAAGAAACAAGTAGTTTCAATTGCTAAAGCTATGATTAAAACAGAAAAGCTCAAAGATTTAATTGTTTTAAGGTTACTTTGGTTTTGATCCTTAGATATCAAAATTAAGCTGGACATAGTAATACGCTTACCCATAGCAAGAAACAGATAGCTTATTAGCACCAGTATACCTATGCCGCCTAACTGCATTTCTACAATTAAGAGCGTTTGTCCAACTCTAGTAAATTCCGTAGCAACATCCAATGTAGATAGTCCTGTAACACTCAGAGCACTCGTAGACACGAACAAAGCATCAATGTATGATAAATGACCATTATGAGAAGGTTTTAGTAAATAAAGAAATGAAAAACATAAAATGACTGAGATATAAAGTAAAAATATATACCTAAATGAATTAATAGTAGCTCGATTTTGTATCATTCAATTCTCCATTCTTTGCTAAACATTTAATCTTTAAGTTTTCTTTAACAGTTTCCTTATGTATAGATACCACAATTTATCTCTTGAAAAACTTATGCGCCCTCTCCCCTTCTTTGCTGTCACAAAAACTCATATCAAGTAAAGCTTCTATAAAAAACATACGTAGGTAGACATAACTTAAAATAGTTTCGCATAATCTTCTAACAAAGATTAATCACCTAACTATTTTAAAAATAATCTAAAGGACTTAGCTCTACGTGTTAATATCTTAAAAATTTAATAGGGAGTTGTTTTTTTATATGAAGACTCTTCTGGTAGAAGAAAAAATAAAAACAAAGTATCTTTTAGATTTAGAAGCCGCTATTATTAAAGCGCATTTCTATGTTAAAAATACTGGAGACTCTATTAGCCTAAATGAGTTTTTAAACGTAACTCAAGCTGGGAACGAGCTAATACTCTTTGAGACCGGAGTAATATACCCAGCCTATCTTACTATTTATCAAATAGAAAGAAGAAAGAAATATAACATAGATAGCTGTTATGTAATAGATAAGCACGGAGTAGCTAGGTGCGTAGATCTAAAGAAATTCAGCTTTGAAATTATAGAAAAAGAAATTAACGAAGAAGATTTCATTAAATGGTTCTAACTTAAAATTTCGGATGTTAGATTACACTCGACAATACATACATATCAAAAAGGCTTTAAATTAGTTAAAGCCTTTTTAACATCCTCAAAATTTATAAATGGGAAAGTTCATCTTTGTACTTTTAATCTATTAGTTCCTTTGAGGTAAAAGTGAGCAAGAGATTTACAAATACATCTATAGTGACTTTTAAATTTAAAGATTTTAATACTTTATACAACCAAACAATGATTTTAACTTTTTTATACTAAGGTTAAATCATCACTTTCAAAGGAGGTATACTATAATGTACGACCATACATATCACAAATCAGATATCGTAGTAAGGGAAATCACCAAAGGCATCTATAAAGTAGAAAAGTCGAAACTAAATCTTCATAAACAAGATACTTATTTAGATAGTACTGTTCTAACGCTTCTGCTTAATACTGAAAATGTCTTGATCCTTAACAAAGATGATTATGTAATTCACTCCAATTTCAGAGCAAATAATTAATTTCTAACCTTTAAACACTCAGGACTCCATCCCAACAACTAAAAACTCTTACAAATAGGGTGCCTTATGAAATCCTCACCCGCTTCATATCTTCTATCCGCTACCGTTAAACAATCTTCGTTACACACATATATACCGTGTTTCTTATCTAACCAACCCGTTTCTTTTCCACAGATAAAACATTTGTCCCTTTTAGTTAAATGCAAGCAAGAATAATTAAAGGGAAGCGGACCTAGAACGAATGCCTTCCTCTCTTCTTCAGTTAACTCTTTCATTGGTTTTCCAACTTGTACTGCATACTTATATAACTCACTAAAGTTGTAATTAAATCTCTTTACTTTTCTATTCATAATCAATTCCCCTCCCTTTAAGCTACCTATTGATACATTTTTAAAAAGTTTTTACCTTCTATTAGAAATGGATATATACTCCATAGTTGAACACACAAATAATAAAAAACATATTACACCGGCATTAAACAAAACCGGCTTGTAATATGTTTTTTTATTTACATTATTTTTCCTATTTTTAGAAATTCCTCATTTTTAAATTATACTCAAACTGTCACGAGTAAAAAAAATCAACAATAAAAGGAGTTTTATAATGTTTAAAGTATTAGACGCGTGCCTAGTAGTATTAGGTATATTATTTTCAATTTGTTGGGGAGCAAATTCTCCATCACAAGATATCACTATTTGGATTATTTTGTTTTGCATATTTCTTATTATTGCACCAATTAGTTCACTTTTTCACAGAAAGAACGAACTAACAATCTTCAGAGCTATTAGTTATATTGCAATTAATTATGTATTCCTTGAAATTTTATTCGGTGTAGATACATTAACTGAACAACAACTTATCGCAAGTACCCTAGGAGTTATCGCTCTTGCTATTGCGAAGAATTCCAAAACAAATGTAGTCACAGGATCTCTCATTGGGTTTTGGACTTACTTGTTAATAAACCTATTTAGCGACAAGAGTGTTGATACCATACTTCAAGTAGTTAATCTATCTATGGAAGAGAGAGGAAAATATTTATTATTTATAGTACTAGAGGCGATTTCCCTTGGACTCTTAATAGAACGTATATCTATTAAAAAGAACAAGATAGCAAAGAAGAGTAATTCTTCTACTAAGAAATCGCAGCCACGTAAGAAGAAAGAACAATTTAAAAGTAACAATATAAAGAACAAAGGGATCTATAACAAGTAATTTTAAAGGAGAAAACAATAATGAAAAAATACGATCTTATATTAACCGCTTTAGGAATTCTCTTTCCGATAAGCAGTCTATTTTTTAATTTTATTAATTTATTTACAAGGGATTCAATTGTCATTGTACCTTTTAGCAACTCTTTCAGTATTGGATTAACAATTTTCGTCTTATCGTTAATCACTTATGCTCATAAGAATGTTGACTGTACTACTTTGAAATCACACTTTTTGAGCGCTTGTAGCTACGGAGTATTTGCTTATCTCCTTCTGCACATCTTTATAGGAAGTAAGTTAAGTTCAATGCTTAATTGGGAGCAACCAGGATATATCGCATTTTTCTTTGTTTTGGCATTAGCCTTAAACCTAGGAACTTATGCTATTTCAGTTGCTGTAAGCCTACTTTGGGTATGTCTAGCGAAAACATATTTTGTTACAGGTAGTATCACTTCAGCATTTGATAATTACGAAGTGTCATCTCAACTACAAAAAAGCTACATTCTTTATATCATCGTAGGCTTTATCATCTTTTTAGCTCTTGAATGTTATAGTAAGTATTTATCTAAAGGAAAAACTGCTTCGAATACGTCTAAATCAACAGTTAATACAGAAGATAGACCAATTCAAGAACAGGATGTTTATTTTGATGATATTGGTTACTCTAATAACAATAATGGTCAGAATAACTTCTTTAAAGATATATATAAGCCATTTAGAAAGCCACTAGACTTTCTAAGTAAAACAACCAAACATAAAAGTCCAAAGCCTGCTTCTCTTTCTGGTTTTGAAGGAGAAAATAGCTGTGATAGTAATAATACATATACAAACGATAATACTGAAAATCAATATAATAAAAGTCAGATTTATACTTGTGAAAAGTGCGGAAATCCACATCCTTGTTATTGTACTGAACACTGTAGTACTTGCTACGAGGAAGAGGAAGATTGCACTTGCCAATATTAATAAATATATAAAGACCTGAACTATTAAGTTCGGTCTTTTTTCAAAAACTACATACCTTCTATTTTCGTTCAAAAAAGAACTATCCAATTTAGAATGATTATGATACAATAAAGGAACAGATGTTCGTATTTTATTTTTAAAAAAATAGGTCTATAAATGACCTATTTTTTAAATCTATTATGTTTCTATCTTTAAATTAAAGCTTTACTTTTCACCATTTTAAAATAGTTAATCGATAACCAATATAAATGATTAATGAATTAACTATTGGCATAACTATATATAATCTAAGGCCAAATAACATTTCAGATTGAATGGCAGGGAAGAAGTAAATTAATATACCAATTTGAGTCCAAGTATATAGAGCTAATACTCCGACCAGGCATATAAACTCATTTTGAATCTTTTCTATTGTATCATCAGCTTCCCATTCCCAGCCCTCAACAAAAATCTCTTTTAGTTCTAGTTTAAAAAATAATGCAAATACTACAGAAAAAACGATCATAATCGCAGTTGCAATGATGCTATCTTCTCTCAAGGATGTAAACAAATTTTTACCAATCATTGTTTTTAGAGAGTCTAAAGCAGTAAACACACAAAAACACATTAGCAAAAATCTGAATTTCACTTCTATCTTTCTCATAATTAATATTAGGGGTGGATCAATTTTTCTTGTATTCTCCGTCATTTTATCTACCTTCCTCACCTAAGAATTTTTATCGCGCTAAAATTTCAGTTAAGAAGTTTTGAATATCTTATGTATGTAGAAACCAAAATGAAATATAGAAGGTTTATTTAAAATATTTTCTTTTCAAAACTTGCTAGCAATTTCTAAAAGCGATAGTTCATTGGGGAAACTTAACCTATAAAGAGCGGATAAGTTTTTTATCTATATGAAAACAACTTACAAATTTTTCAATTTAAATAATAAAATAGAACTGATTTGAAAATTGTTATTAGTATCTACTATAACAATTTTTTAAGTTTTTTTCCATAAAATTCTCCTTATCCGTATAATATTTAAAACATTTCAAAGGAGAGAATAAAATGAATCAACCTAAGAAAAAAATCAAGAAAAAGAGTGTAAAAAGAAGAATAATATTTTCTTTAGTCGTAGCAGTAGTATTTTGCTTATCGACTATTTGGTTTGTACCTAATCTTGCAACAGCACCATTATATTTTGGTACTTCCACGCTTCTCTTTTTCGGAGTTCTAAGAGCTACTGCTAAAAAGCAGTATAAAGCTGTAATCTCCATTATGCTTATGATGCTTGTTGCTTTTATAGGCGTATTCGTAGTTTCTTATTTAGATACTCCTCCTGGAGTAAGTATTAATTTTTCTCAGTTAGGTACATTTTCTTTAGCAACTAGTATGTTACTTGGCGCTATACTCTTTGCTGTTGATCTGTTTTCTGATTATCGCGGTGTTTCATTGTTTTTAGACACCAAAGATAAATAAAGAAAAAAAGAGACCATCTTTTATAAGAGGTCTCTTTTTAATATTATAAAAAAATGTGCTTTAAAAGCCTATCTAACAAAATAGGCTTTCTTTTTTTATAAATTTATATACTTTATTTAACTCGCTCTTTGCTGATGCTTTACTACGCTCTCTTCCCTCTTCTTATTACATTGTTGCTCCTTTACTATTTCATTTCTTAGTAACTCACCATAGATCCGCTTATATCTCTCTGCATCTGTATATTTTGGGAACAATCCTTTATTACGTTCATCTTTAAATACGCTTTTAGTTTTCTCCCATAGCGGTCTATCCAATTTAATCTTTTCCTTAACTGTCAGAATAAATTCTTCAGTTAATTCTCTTATATCACAATCTCTATATGTTAATGAAATGGCTTTAGACCACTTCATTCCACCTATTGCTCTAAACTTTTCTTCAATTTCGACCAATGCGGTAATACCATAAGTAAGGCTCACATCTAATTGAATAAAATGTAAATTTGGAATAGCGCTTAATTCACTGTAGATCGAGTCATAAATACCTTTTTTTAGTTTTCTTTCTCTCTCTTCGGCCGCTGCTTTCTCTTCCGCTGCTAATTTTTCCATCGCTAATCTTTCTTCTTCTTTAATTTGTTTCTTTGTCTTTTTTTCCATTTCATACACCTCTCAAGTTTTTTATATCATACAAGCAAAAAATAACTTTGAACTAAAAAAATCAATTATTATGTATGGTCAAGGAAAAAGTTAGTTAAATAATGATAAAAACAAAAAAACAAGCCCTGAAGACGAGCTTGTTACCACCTTATTATGAAAATAAGCTATACAACGCATTACATACAACATAGCCTGTTCCTACAAGCGCAATTACTACCGACGCTTTAGGGATAATATTTATTCTGCTCCATCCGTATTTAGCCATTATTCTTACTACCCCGAGCAAGAGTATAACAAGCCAGATATCCATTACTAGTTGAGCTACAATAAAGTAAATATTTAAGTCAGGATTCTCCATACTCACAAAATAGGAAACTGCACTTAGAACTGCGTATATTATAAGAGTGATCGTACATAACAAGATGTACTTATAATTCTCAATACTTTTGAATTCACTTTTCAGTTGAGAAAGATTATTTTTGTCCACAATAATTCCCCTTTTAAGTTATATAACCATTATTATAAATGATTCTTATTAAGATTTAAACATAAATTGGTAAACGCAAGAACGAATAACAACCCTCCATCCTTTTAATCCCTTTTATAAATTTTATTTAAAAAAACCGCTCTTTAGAATGAGCGGTTCATTATATGTAGCTAATCAATTATAGATATTATGAATATTCTTCCACCAATTTAATCAAATCTTCAAATTCTTGCTTACTTTGATGTTCCTTAATTAAAGCTTTAATCTTTGACAACTTTTCTTTCTGTTGCTGTATAAGAACATTATACCGATTCAAAAGCATACTTTTCATTTTAGAAATATCAGACGTATTTCCCTCAAGTTCTTCCTTAATTCCTAATCTCCCACCTTGCAGTAACAGGTAAGATACTGTATGCTTTTCCTTCTGGAATAAAGTTAACTCTTTTTCTAGATAAACAATATTTTCTTTCGTAAGCTGTTCTTCACTATCATACATACTCATTTTATTAAATAGTTTTACTAGTTCTTTACCGTCATTCGATTTATCTAAATATGTTAACAGTTCCATCTTTATTCACCGCCACGACTCCATTTGTGTTAAACTCTCATTTTAGATTTTAACATCTTTACCTTACTTCGCCTAACTTTTATTAGCTTTGTTAACAAAAAACTTTAATATCACCAACCAGAAATTAGGCTTAATAAAAGAAAGCTAAATCTCATATAAGATATAGCTCTCCTACTTTTATTTATTGTACAAATTATAAATCTTTATCAATATTGAATTCATTCATCCCCTCGAAATTACTTTCTATTAGAATGTCGTAAGCTGTTTCAACAAGCTTCTTTCCTGCTTCTAAATCATTTAGTTCTTTAATAGATACCCCAAAATCCTTAGCAATATCAATATAGAATTGTATAGCTTTATCTTCAAGCCGATCCCAGAACTCTGCATTAACTTTTTTATTAGTTAAAACTTCTTCACTCACAGACACCATTTTATATACATCACCATTTGCATTTTTCATAAAACCCTTTTCTAACATAAAATCCACTCCTTAATTTTTTAATATTCTATACGTAATTTCACTATCTGTGGAGAAAAACAGAAAATCTTAATTATTAACTTTTTTTCGTTTTTTAAGATTTTATCCAATATAATTTCTAAGACATTTAGAGAAAAGGAGTAATGCCTATGAATAATATTAAGCTTAATAATCAGCAACAAGATCCTCTTTTAAGTATTATTGGGGACAACAAAGAAAATACATCAGACAAAGCATCGCCTGGTTCTATCACAGTTATTACGGGCCCTATGTTTTCAGGGAAATCAGGTAAATTAATTAAAACACTTCAAAAGTACGAAAAAAAAGAAATGAAACGAGTAAAAGCTTACAAACCCGTGAATGACAATCGCTTTTCTGATGATAAAATTGTAAGTAGAATGGATCACTACAAATACAGTTTCCCAGCAACCAACTTACCTTTAGAACTTCCTGATGATGTAGTAGACCAAATTTTACTTGAAACAGAATCTTATGATGTGATTGGGTTCGATGAAGCTCAATTCTTTAAAAAGAACATAATGAAGCTTGTAGAAGAACTCGCATCTCGAGGTAAAGAAGTTATTGTCGCAGGATTGAATATGGATTATCGTGGCAAGGAATTCGGTTTTATCGGTGGTTTAATGGCAATCTCAGATGAAATCATTAAATTGTTTTCAGACTGTAATGTATGTGCCAGCCCTAAAGGTTCTCATACTCAAAGAATTGTAAATGAAAAACCAGCCAAAAACGGTCCTATTGTATCGATCGGAGACACAGAATCTTATCAATCACGATGTAGAAAATGTTACGTTCCACCTCATAAAGCATAGCATTTATACATATAATCAATAGTTTTAATATAATATTGAAAAGTTTGTATGTTCATAAAGCCTTACTGATTTATAGTCAGTAAGGCTTTATGTTGTGTTTTTTATCTATTACAGGTAACTTTTTCTACAATATCTAAATGTTTTCTTAGTATTAGGCTATGCATATAGCAAATTTAATTGTAAAATCTAGGTGTGAACAAACGGATAAATATATAAACATTACAATTACAACTAAAATCAACTAAAAAAACATTTTAAACTTTAGGTTAGGCTACACAGCAAAACAGAATCAAAAAATCTCATAAGAAAACGGCTGGTAGAATTCTACAAATTAGCAATTTAAGGAGATCGAGGATATGCAACAAAATATAGTTTTAGTTAAATATATAAATAAAGAAGTTCATTCATTTAAAATTGATAAAGATAAAAATAAGGTTAGAAAAAAATTAACTACGCTTTGTGATTCAAGATTTGGGTTATCCGAAAAAGTGACTTGGGGAGATATTTCTGAAGTAACTTGCTCCACTTGTAAAGAGATCCAATACGAGGAGTTTAGAAAACAGGAAGAATTAGAAAGAAAAAGACTTGAACAAGAGCAATTAGAAAGAAAAAGACTCGAACAAGAGGAATTAGAAAGAAAGAGACTTGAACAAGAGGAATTAGAGAGAGAAAGACTTGAACAAGAAGAATTGGAGAGAAAGAGACTTGAACGTGAGAAATATGCAGCGGCATTGGAAGAAGAATTAGAAAAAGTGAATATTTTAGTTTATTAACCATTACTTTAAAAACAAAGATCGGCTGTGCAATAGCACAATGCCGGTCTTTTTTGTATTTTAAATTAATAAAAAAGCAACTTACAAACAAGCTAATTTAATTTTTTTCTTCAAGCCACTACTTTTGACTTTATACTCTTAAAATCAATGGAGGTGGACTATATGCGAATTACAAGAGAGGAAATAGCTGATATTATACCAGATGCCTTATTTGCAGATGGATTCGACGAAGCAATTATAGGTTATATACAAAGATTCGAATTAATGGTTGTACTTTATGATGCAAGAAAATGCATTGAGATTTTAATGGTAAACGATAATATGAGCGAGGAAGAAGCAATAGAGTACTTCGAATATAATGTACTTGGAGCTTGGGTAGGTGATAACACCCCTGCCTTCGCGTTTCTTGAAGGGTATTTATAAACTAAGATTTATTCTTGGTTTTTTTACTGGCCGCCGAGGTGAGTCCATTACCCAACAGCCAGCAGAATCAATAGTACTAATTAAAAATTGCTCCGACATACTCCATCCAATTAAACAACCAGTATTATGGAATATCCAGAAGTAATTCTTTCATTCGAATATTATCGACAAATTCAGACGTTTTTATGCATATTTTCGCCTTTCCATAAGTAACTTTGTCTAAATTATTTAGTTTCCTTTTATATCAAGGCATTGTAAGATTATAGCATACAAAGCAAGTTACTTATAAACGTTGATTTAACGGACTTTGTTAAGTAAATAATTAAAAAATACTTATTACTTAAGGAGATGGCTAAATATGAATAAGGTTAATAACGTTTGGTTAATGAAAACATTTAAAGAATGGGCAGATCGCTTTATGTCAGCTAATCCACAACCCTATGTTGCACTCGATGAACCTAATGTTGACTTAGACTACGGAAAATTAAGCGAAGCCGAGAGAAAGGCCTTATTTAACAAATTAGAGAAAGAAGCAAGTAAGAAGCGTAGATGGAATCAAATAAAGAAATTCTTTGACCGCTTCTACGATGATGTTTCCGAAGGTGATATCTTAGTATTAGGAACCGGCCAAACAACTAAATTTCATATTTATGCTATCGTAAAATTAACTAGTGAAGCTTACTTTGTTAACGAAGGTAATCATTCAAATTCTAGACATAGAAGAAATGTTGAAATCCTTTGGATGGGAGAACCTATTCAAATGGAAAAATGGGGATGGGCTAGAAGACTAGAATGCCTGGATAACGAAGAACGGCTAAAAGAATTCATTAGCGTATATACTCACATTAAAAACTAATACCAAAAAGGAGTCTGCACGATTATCGCGCAGACTCCTTTTCCTCTTGAAATCCGATATTTTATAGAAGTTATCACCAAGTTAACCGCCCATAAGTACGATATTCTCTGTTAACAGGTCTATGCCACTTTCCTCTTTTTCTTTCCAACTTCCAGTCTCGTCGAAACTTTTTTCTGGTGATTTTTTTGACCCAATTATCTTCTTTTTTCCAAAAATGTTGTTTTCTCAATTGCTTACGGTTATATTCGTACCTCTTCTCCTTCTTCGGATCCTTTGTTCTGTGATTTTTTTCACTAAATTTTTGAGCAAATTTCCTTTCTTGCTCTGTTTCCCAAATAAATAATTCAATATGATTAATTTCCAAACCCTTCACCTGTAGGCAGTTTAAAATTAGGTTTTCACCTTTGGCTGCCTACTTATAAGTCAGGTTTAAAAAACATAAGAACCACCCTCTACTCATTAGAATATTTATCTATAGTAATGGAATAATAACGAATCTGTATATCTGAATCAATAAATCCCCGTTTTTGAGCGCTTAATAACGTTTTGTACATATCGTCTCTTCCTACCGGATTGCTCGTATGTATATATATTTTATTAGCTCTAAGACCATTTGCACAAATATATTTAACAAGATCATATCCTGTTTTTAATAATTTCCCTTCTGCATCTTCACCTAGATCGTGGTCTAGAGATAAAATATGAACATCATAATTCTCTAAAAAATAAATCGCTTCATCAATTGTCCTCGCTATTACAAAGCCACTAGGACAATCACGCTTATCATCTAAATAAAGGTTTACACTTCTTTTCTTATCCATTTTTGCTGCTCCATTCGTTAATCTTCAACAAAAGTAACTCTTCTTCTGTAAAAAGTTTTGATACTTCTTTTGAATCGATCAACTTTTTAATAAATGTTATTAGTTGTTCTTTTTCATCAGCGGGAATGGATAGCTTTCTCACTTTAGCATTAACAAATGTCTCTTTATCCATCTTGTAATCTAAGCTTCTTAAATATAATTGTTCAGAGTCTTTAACATTTATCAATAAACCTTGAGACTGTCTAGCGAAGACTAAGTGTATATTGGTAGATGTTTTTAATACTAATTCTTTCCCTTCCTCAATACCTTGGGATCCAACAGTTTGTTCTTTATATGTATAATCACCGTTAACGAGCGCTTTAATAAATTGCCTATATCTTGTTTCTTGATCCTCTTGGTAAGCACCCAATATACCTTCATATTTCTCTAAAACCTTCTTTAAAAGAACCTTGTTTATACGTAACTTTCGTCCAGTTGTACTTATTGAGATGTCCTCTTTCTCCTTTTGGACATACAAGGTAGTATACTGCGCAAGATTTCCTGCTATCAATTCAAATTCCGAAAAGACAAATTCAGCTATTACCTTTCCATCCACTATCTCAAACTTAGCATTACATCGTAACATCCCAAATTCCCTAAGACTTTTTATTTCAAGAGAATTAAATCCCTTTTCTAACAAGTTATCCTTTTCCAATAAGTATTTAAAGAGTTTATTTTCTTTACTTTCGAACAGCCTTCTCAAGAGCTTCATTTTAACCCCTCCAATTGTCTAACCAAGCAAAGTAATTAACGTCCAATGGTTATGTATTAAAATAAAAAAGACTTATCCATTTAATGAATAAGCCCAAATCGACTAAATTTCCCATAACACAATAGTAACTCTAGGTTTTTTGTTCCCTCTATGTTATGCACTTTTAATAGTTAGTTTCATATGTATATAAAAATTCCGCTCTAGCCTAATGTAGCACTGTGTCTATGTATATGTTTTTTAGAACTTCTATGTATATTATTTAGCTTATTTTATGTAAGTTTGAAAACAATTCATTATCTAATATCTTTTCTACTCTATCCATTTCATTGAACCATATTTCGATTAGTTTAATACCATTTCTATTACAGTAGTTCCTCTTAATTTGATCACGCTTCTGTTGCTTAAATAAATCAGTTTCCGTTTTATGAAATCGAGGCGTAAATTTCTTGTGTTGAACCCCGTGAAATTCTATAACCACATTATATTCAGGTAAATAAAAGTCCATCGGGAGCAATTTATAGTGTCTACAAGTATGTTCTTTCCACTCACGAATAAATTTAGTATTGTTATCTTGTAAATACCTTCTTATACGCTCTTCTCCTTTTGAAATGTGGCAATGAGGACAACCTGAACCTTTTCTTATATGATTCGGAGCTGCTTTAAAAGGTTCGTTACACCGCATACAAAGGTGGCTAATTTTAGTTTTGGAATTAACATACTCTCCTAAAACCTTAATATCATTTCCGTGAACTTCGTTTACAGATTCAATATACGTATTTTTCGCTTCTGTAAAACCTGTATTACATAGTGGACAACCAGTTTGCGTATTTTGAATATGAGCGGGCGTTGTCGCCCATATATGTGAGCATTTATTACATTGGAATCTTGTCGCCTTTTTTTTGTTCACGTAACTCCCAACCATTTTAATGTCCGCTCGATCTTTCATATAACCAAAGAACTCCTCTTTAGTTCTCTTCACTCTTTCAACCCTAGCTTTCATTAGTAACTCGTTACTTTTTCTAATTCTATCTTTGTCCTTAACCCAGCACTTAGGACAACCCTTCCACGTATCGTTAATTCTCGTTATATTAGTCCCAGGTACATCCCAATTGTAATTACAACTACTACAATTTAAACTAACTATCCACCGCTGATCTTTTCCTTCTTGCTTACGCATACCCATTACTTTCAAAAGTTTATATTCATTTAATCTATTTAGGATTTTCTCCTTAGATTTCTCTGACCGAGCCTGATTTAATTTCTTTAAGAAACATTTCTTACAAGCATTCGATGTCTTCTTCTTCCTAACTAGTTCACCCGCTCTTGGTATCGTTTTTTCCTCATTGCATTCCAGACATATATAAGTAATAGGTTTATCTGAACCTAAATATTGACTCGTTATTTTAATACTTCCGTTCATTTTTTTATATACTCTTTTTAAATAGTCCACTTCTTTAATAGGCATTACTTTTGTTCTCCCTTTATATTTTCCGTTAACAGATTTTATTTCACGAAAAATAAAAAAGGGAATAACCTAAATTATAAAAAATGTTTAAAGTTAAATCTTTTTTAAAAAAAGAGACTAATAATAAGTCTCTTATCATTTTATATAGCAAGTAGCATTTGATATTCTTGTCCCTGTTGTTCGAATTCCCAAATTCTTATTGCTTCTTTCTTAAAGTCTTCTTGTTCTATATCTTGTTTACCTGTGTTAAGAATTTCTCGAATTTCAGTATTATTTACCTCAATAAACTCATTTTCTTCAACGTTATCCTCAACCATTTTTTTGTTAAATTCAGCATCATTTTCATTCAGCTTTCCTATTAATTCATTAATTTGTTGAGCCCGTTCAGCTTTTGTAATATATATTCCAAATTCATCTTCTTCATAACCTATTGTCCCAGTTCCCTCTAACTCCTCAATAAGGTTACCTTCTTTATTATAGTAATCAATAAAAATGAGGGGACCGACAAACATAAGCTTTTCTTGATAATTTTTCAGAACAAAATCTAAGCGTCGATCTTCTGATAGCTCCATCACCTTTTCAATCCATTTATTTTGGAGCAACTTTCTCCAATCTTCTTCTGTAACAACTAATTTCTCATTCGGATTACACATAGTAAAGAAGTACAAAAACTTTATTAACTTTTCTTCTGGAATAGCACTTTTTGCTAAAGACCGTTCCTTAAACTCTACATTGTGTTTTTCCAAAAAGGTTTTAGCTTGTGAATAAGATCTGTAACTATTCTTAGTATCCTTATACATTGTAATTTTTTTCATAGTCAATCTCTCCTTAACATTTTTATTCGAACATCACTTTAGAATTATTTTAGTTGCAATTTCATATTTTTGATAAAAAACACAAAATTCGTCACACCCTTAAACTTATTAAGGTTTTTAGACTTTTCTCCATAAGTAAAATTTGAATGTTTAAAAGAGGTGATTTAGTTGACTACGTTATTAGAGATTTATAACCAAATAGATTATTCAAACTCAAGACCTACCGTTAGGGATATACTCGAAGACCTACAATTACTTAATTTCAAGCGAAATAGAGATGGTAAAATCCAATCTTTCCATTTTCATTTTTCTTACAAAGGAAAGGAATATACTCTCCAGCACTACTTCCTGTTTCATTGGCAAGGCATCGATAATTGGTTTAAGTTAAAAAAACCATCACTCTTTTCACTTTTACCTTTTCGATTAGAGAATAATGATTTATGTAAATTATCTGAGGAACTAATGAGAGCGGTAAATAAATGGAATCAAACCCAGCCCAAGATCAGTTAACAAAACCTAAAGT
>Ga0209463_1000581_pt1 | contig 26779 bp, 24 predicted proteins | sample AgamicMgSfrz_FD_187169 | JGI IMG/M metagenome (GOLD analysis project Ga0209463, IMG submission 187169) | Agave microbial communities from Guanajuato, Mexico - Mg.Sf.rz (SPAdes) (version 2) | ecosystem: Host-associated > Plants > Phyllosphere > Phylloplane/Leaf | place: Guanajuato, Mexico... | reverse complement strand
TTTCTTCACGGTAAATACCTGTGATTGCTGTTACTATCCCGATAGGAATGGATCGGCTTAACAATCTTTTTCCTTGTTCGATATGCACCTCTAAATAAGCACTAATCTCCTCTGGTTGAAGCACGCTCTTCTCAAAATTGTCCGGATCTCCGCCAGCTCTCTTTAATGCATCAGTTAATGGGGTTCCAGCTGTATCTGTTACATTCAAAATATGCTTCTTCGTTAATTTCCCGGTAACAGCTCTGCTTCCAAATGTTGATAATCCAAAAGGATTCGGCTCTTCCCCGCTGAAAGACACTAACTGTAACGGGTGCCTTGTAGTTATTTCGTTTTCTTCTAATACTCTCATTACTTCAAGAGCAATAAGCACACCCAGCGCTCCATCATATTTCCCACCATTTGGGACGGTATCTATATGCGAGCCGAACACAATACTAGGAAGTGGCTCTTGCCCTTTACGCTTTCCCCATATATTAGCTGCCTGATCAACTTTTACAAGCAGCTGCAGGTTATGAAGATGACTTTTCAGCCAGTTCCTAGCTGTTAATTCACTTACAGTAAAGGTGGTCCTATCTAGACCACCCAAAGCATTTATTCCTATTTGTCCGAGTTCTTCAATGTCTGCTTTTAGTCGAGCTATATTGATAGAAAGCTTCTGTTTCATCAACGATAGCACCACCTTTAACAACAATTTCGCCATTTTTAATCACTGTATCTACGAGATTAACCGCATAATTGTATTGAAGAGTTTGATAGTTTGCGGCATCAAACAACACTAAATCTGCTTTTTTACCTACCTCAATACTACCAATCTCAGTGGCTCTGTTAATGGCGTGGGCTGCATTAATAGTACAAGCTGTCAGCACTTCCTCAGGTGTCATCTTCATTGTCATACAAGCTAAATTCATAATAAAGGGCAAGGATTCTGTCGGAGAGGAGCCTGGATTACGATCAGTTGACAGTGCAACTGGAACACCTGCTTCAATCATTTTTCTAGCATTAGCAGGTTCAGTCATTAAGAAAAACGCAGTACCAGGCAAAAGCACAGCAATCACGGCTTTTTCCGCCATTTTCTTAATTCCCTTCTCAGAAGCTCTTAACAAATGGTCTGCTGAGACAGCGCCTATTTCTGCTGCCAGTTCAGCACCGCCCAAACCAACAATTTCATCTGCATGAATCTTCGGCAATAGGCCCAGCTTTTTGCCTTCCTCTAGGATAGTTTTGGATTGTTCAAGTGTGAAGACACCTTCCTCACAAAAAACATCACAAAACTCAGCCAGTTCTTCTTCCGCAACAATTGGCAGCATTTCCTCTACTATTAATCGGACAAAATCATCTGGTTTATCTTTATATTCGACTGGCACAGCGTGAGCACCCATAAATGTTGAAACAAGATCTATAGGATGAATATCATTTAGCGTTTTAACTACTCGCAATTGCTTTAATTCAGCTTCTGTCGTTAAGCCGTAGCCGCTTTTCGCCTCAACTGTCGTGACACCGTGCTGCAAAAAACGATTTAACCGCTTAGCAGTCTCTAATATTAATTCCTCTTCAGAAGCTTCTCGTGTAGCTTTAGCAGTGCTTAAAATTCCTCCGCCGGCTTTTAATATATCCATATATTTCGCACCTTTTAAGCGCATTTCCAATTCTTTTTCCCTGCTGCCTGCAAACACAATATGTGTATGAGGGTCAATTAACCCAGGAGTTAACACTTTCCCTTTACCATTTACAACAGTTGCCCCTTCAGGCAGCGTATTAACATATTCTTCGGCTTCTTGGTCTGTGCCCACAAAGAGAATCCGGTCACCGCTAATTACAACACTGCCATTATCAATCACACCAATCTCCGCCATTGCCTTTCCGGTTTTTGGTTTTTCGCTGCCTCCGGTTATAGTAATTACTTGTGAAGCTTTCTTAATATAAAGAATACCTGTCACTTATATCTCAACCTTTACTTTAGATTTGGAATATTGATACCTTTTTTCTTCGCTGTTTTAATTGCTGAATCATAGCCTGCATCAACATGGCGTACAACACCCATGCCAGGATCTGTTGTCAACACTCTTTCAAGCCGGGATGCCGCAATCTGCGTGCCGTCTGCGACAACAACCATTCCAGCGTGGAGAGAATACCCCATTCCAACACCGCCTCCATGATGAACAGAAACCCAGCTAGCCCCTGCTGCTGTGTTAAGCAATGCATTCAATATCGGCCAGTCTGCGACTGCATCACTGCCATCCTTCATTGCTTCTGTTTCACGATTTGGTGAAGCAACAGAACCAGCATCTAAATGATCTCTTCCAATGACAATTGGCGCTGACAACTCTCCGCTTGCTACCATGTCATTAATAATTTTTCCAAATCTGGCTCGCTCCCCATAACCTAACCAGCAAATCCGCGCTGGTAGTCCTTGAAATTCAATCTTTTCCCTGGCCATTTTAATCCAGTTGCATAGATGCTCATTATCCGAAAACTCCCTTAAGATGACTTCATCTGTTTTGTAAATATCTTCTGGGTCGCCTGATAATGCTACCCAACGGAATGGCCCCTTTCCTTCACAGAACTGCGGACGAATATAAGCAGGTACAAACCCTGGAAAATGAAAAGCATTTTTTACTCCTTCATCAAATGCAACTTGACGAATATTATTACCATAGTCAAAAGCTACAGCACCCTTCTCCTCCATTTCTAACATCGCTTTTACATGCACAGCCATGCTTGCTTTCGATTTTTTTACATACTCTTCCGGATTATCTGTACGGAGCTTTTCACCGTCTTCCAAAGAAAAGTGCGCAGGCAAGTAACCGTTAAGTGGATCATGGGCAGAAGTTTGGTCTGTGACGATATCTGGAATAAACTCACGCTTAAGCATTTCTGGGAGCAATTCAGCAGCGTTTCCAATTAAGCCAATGGACAGAGGTTTGCCCGCTTGCTTCGCCTCATTAGCTAGTGCAATTGCTTCATCCAATGTTTCAGCAAGTACATCACAATAACGTGTTTCAATCCTCTTTTCAATCCGGCTTCTATCTACATCGATGCCAATTAGCACACCGCCGTTCATCGTAACTGCCAATGCTTGAGCGCCGCCCATTCCTCCCAGCCCTGCCGTTACCGTAATGGTCCCTTTTAATGTTCCATTAAAATGTTGTTTCGCACATTCAGCAAATGTTTCATATGTTCCCTGAACTATTCCTTGTGTTCCGATATAAATCCAACTGCCTGCCGTCATTTGGCCATACATTATCAGCCCTTTTTTATCAAGCTCATGGAAGGTATCCCAATTTGCCCAAGCTGGCACAATATTAGAATTAGCCAATAATACACGAGGCGCTGCTTCATGTGTTTTAAAGACAGCAACTGGTTTGCCTGATTGAATTAACAGTGTTTCGTTATTTTCCAGTTCTTTTAACGAAGCTACAATCAATTCATAAGACTCCCAGTTTCTAGCAGCCTTGCCTATGCCGCCGTATACAACCAGTTTTTCTGGATGTTCAGCTACTTCTGAATCTAAATTATTCATTAACATTCTTAGGACAGCTTCCTGCTCCCAGCCTTTGGTGTTTAATGTTGTGCCGCGGGGAGCCCTGATTGCTTTGTTATCTAATTTCATTTTTCATTCCTCCTAATATTCATTTATATAATTAGATTTAGAAATTTTTACATTTATTCATTACCTAGAGTGATAGTATTGGATATAAACGACCATTCTTGGTTGCTCATAGCTTGTGCTAAGTTTTCAATATCTGTTGCAAATACACGATCGCTTGTTATTAAAGGGACAGCTGACCGGATCTTTTCATGCAATAGCTTCGACTGCGGCGCCAGTTTTTCAGCACCTCTAATATCAGCTGCCTGCGCTCCGCAAATAGCTTCAATTGCTAGAACTTTTCTTGTGTTTTGCACGATTTCATAGGCATGCCTTGCTGCAGTTGCCCCCATACTTACATGATCCTCTTGATTTGCTGAAGACGGGATAGAATCAACACTTGAAGGATGTGCCAATGTTTTATTTTCCGATACAAGCGCTGCTGCGACATATTGTGTAATCATTAATCCAGACTCAAGCCCTGGATTAGCACTTAGAAAAGCAGGTAAATCATTTAACTGCGGATTTACGAGGCGTTCAATTCTTCGCTCTGAAATATTTGCCAACTCTGAAGTTGCAATGCTTAAGAAGTCCATCGCAAATGCTATAGGCTGACCGTGAAAGTTTCCGCCTGAAATGACTTTCCCGCTCTCAGCAAAGATTAATGGATTATCTGTGGCCGCATTTATTTCAATGATTAGCTTTTCTTTGACATAATTTAATGTTTGCTGAATGGCACCATGAACTTGGGGAATACAACGTAAAGAATAAGCATCCTGTACTCTCAGCTCTCCTTGCCTTGTTGTTAACTGACTGCCTTCTACATAGGAAAGAATGCGGGCAGCAGCTTCCTGTTGCTCTGGATAAGGCCTTACTTGATGTGATTCTGGTGAGAAAGCGTCGACAATTCCTCTAAGTCCCTCCAATGTTAAAGCAGCTATTCTGTCTGCCATATCGGCAAGCTTTTGTGCTTCTAAATAAGCTAATACGCCTACTGAAGTTAAGGCTTGGGTGCCATTAATTAATGCGAGACCTTCTTTTGCTTTAAGCCGAATTGGCTCAAGACCAGCTCGTTTTAATGCTTCCTTTCCATTTACCTTTTCGCCTTGATAAATAGCTTCTCCCTCTCCTACTAAAACAAGGGCCAGATGGGCTAATGGAGCTAAATCTCCACTCGCTCCAAGAGAGCCTTGACTTGGAATGACAGGATGGATTTCTTTGTTTAAACAATCAATAAGCAATTGAAGGGTTTCAGGACGAATACCGGAAAAGCCTTTTGCAAGTGCATTCGCTCTTAACAGAAGCATTAATCTGCTTACGCTTTCAGAGAAGGGCTTTCCGACAGCACACGCATGGCTTCTAATAAGGTTGATTTGTAAATGATCTAAGTCTTGATTCGAAATGACTGTGTCACTAAACTTTCCAAATCCAGTATTAACTCCGTATATAACATTTTTTTCCTCAATAAGGTTTTCAACAACAGCCCTGCTTTTTTTCACTTTTCCCCACGCTTTTTCATGGATGCTCACGTTCGCTTTTCTGGCTAATACGAAGTTGATTTCTTTCAATGTCAGAGTGTTTCCATCAAGTTGGATGTTCATAATATTTCAACCTCTCTTTTGCTTATATTCAAATAAAAAAGGGGCTGCACAAAGAAAGTGATTTCTTCGTACAGCCCCCTAATAGACTAAGAACTATGGGCATACAATATATTTGAAATTATTAAGCTCACTAAAATATCGGCTAAATGTCTAAAAACTAATAACCTTATTATACACATAGTCAGAATATTTTGTAAATGTATTTTCGGATAGTTTGTTAAATATGATTAAAGCCAAGACCTAAAGCATCATGCTCAAAGCCTTTTTTAGGTGCTCCGATTGTCCCAAAAATACAGACACAAATCCATTCCCCATTATATCCGTACTTTTCAATTTCTCCTCTAACTATTCCAAATGTCAGACCTACTGTCCGCAATATTTCTCCAAATTGTACATTTCCTCTCCCTACTCCTTGCAGTGCTTCTAGAATTGTGTGGTAAAGAGCATGAACTTCTCTATAGGAGTCTGCATCAATAATCTCATTTGATTTAGCAGTTGTTTCAATCGCAGCGATTACTTTAAATAAATCCATTGCTCCAACTTTTCCGACAGTATAGCGGTAACCTCTTCTGCTCAATTCATCTTTAATAGCTTGGTCGCTGCTGCTGTTATTCAATAGTGTTAACAATGAAGTTAATTTACCCATTGAGTAGTTTTTCATTGTGCTCATCCTCCCTGCAGTTAAGTTTTAAAAACGTATACAGCAAAAAAACCTCGCATGGAAGAATAAAAAATCCCTCTAACCAAGTCTCCTTCTAAAAAACTAAACACTAAATCAAGACAATTATATGTAACTATTAGAAGACTGCCTTGTTCATCCATACGAACTATTTTTATTACATATGTAGATCAACTAAATTAAATTATTCTATATGAATCTAGATAGCTTTTTCTATTTTCTAACAATTTTTTACATGTGTCAATATTGATTTCTAAATTTTCCGACTTCTATACTTTGAATCTTAACAAGAAAATAGTGTTTGACCTTAGAATTACTAGAGGGTTTATACTTAAGCCAACAATTAATTATAGATAGAAAGTTGGTTTAATAATGATTAGAATGGCTTCACAGAAAGATGCAGCAGAGATAGCGGCATTATTATGGGAAATATTCGAGGACATGGAATTATCACTCCTCAAAAAAATACAAAAAGATAAAATTTTAGAAATGGTGGCAGAAGCAGTTGCAGATCCTGCTTACCGATACGGTTTTACTAGAGGAATCGTGTTTGAAATGAATGGCGAAATAGCTGGAGTTTGCTTTGGGTACCCTTCAGCGGATGAGCCAATCATTGATGAACCGTTTAGGAAAGTATTATTAAAAAATGGATATGATGATAACGAGAAATTATTTGTAGATAAAGAGGCATTACCCGGCGAATGGTATTTAGATTCTATAGTTGTTAATCAAAAATACAGAGGTTTAGGGATTGGTTCTGCTTTACTGGCGGAAATAGATCAAATCGCGGTAAAGGGTGGCTATAATACGATAGGTCTGAATGTAGATATTACCAACCCTAAAGCAAAAAAGTTATATTCTAGTATAGGTTATAAAAAAGTTGCAGAGATTGTCTTAAGCGGACATCGTTATGAACATTTGTGTAAAGATTTATCTGATACTCTTACAGCAATTAAATAAAATTAGTCTGTGATATACCATTTTTTTGAGATGGACGCAGTTTTGGAGCGGAACAATGAATTGGAAAATAAATGAAATAGCTAAGCTTTATGATATTAGCGCACATACTTTACGCTATTACGAGGAAATTAATTTAGTAGTTCCCCGCAGAGGTGAAAATAACTATCGTATTTATACGGATGAACATTTACAACAATTAAATATCATTCGTGATCTCAGAAAATTTAATATCCCGTTAGAGGAAATTAAAGATTATTTAGAAAAACGCACCGTAGAGAAAACATTAAACTTATTGAAAAAGCAGCAAATCTTTATTGAACAGGAGTTATCTGCGCTGCAAGAGATGCAGAATATCGTCGAGGAAAGAATTGATTTATTTACACATACAACACAAATGCCTGAAGGTGAATGTCAGGTGATGGATTATCCTGACAGGTATGTGATTGCAAGCATTGATAAAGATATTGAAAGTGAGCATGTAGACTTATCATTGAAAGAGCTGTATAAAAAATATGAAAACAAGCTTCCTCACTTAGAACAACACATGATCGGAAGCTTTCTGTACAACACCTCTGCAAACACTATTAGCCACCGTGTTTTTTATTTAATAGAAAATAATAATAATCCTAATACAATGGTGATTCCACAAGGCAAATATGCAGCCATCTGTTATAAAGGCAGTTATAAAAAAACACAGCAGTATATTATGAAGCTGAGAGAGTATCTAGCAAAAAATAATTACATGGCCGATGGCGACCTTTTTGAAACGTATATTATCGATTTCCACGAAACACATATTACAGATGAATATGTAACAAGAATCGAAGTGAAAATTAAAGACCCTAAATAAACTTTTTTTGCATGAACTAGATGTTCATGCTTTTTTGGGGGTGTATTAATTGCACCTATTATGAGGAGCAACAGAGGATTATATATCATTTAAAGAATATGTAGCAAAGGCAACTATATTACCGTTATAACATGAAAGTGAACCATTCCTTTCATGTTATAACGTCAAATGTGTCTTCTGTTAATAAGAACTTTTTTATACCTGTACAAATATACTGCATTAATTGTGTTCCAACACCTTGATGGTAAGATATTATATAGCTTTTCTATTTAAGGTATTTATAGGAGTTTCCTATTCCAGGGCGCATTATATGGATATGGAAAACTCTCTTAAATACCTATAATTCGAACTGATGATGGCAAGGTCTTTGATTTCACTCCCCTCCCCCCAAACTAAGTAACATTGTATGAATTACCTAATAAAATTAATTAAAAATTAATTTTCATAAGTTATCTCTTGCATTTTCCGCAAATATGTACTATTATTTGACGTATCAATGATTGATATGTCAAATATTGATGCGTCAAGTAAATAATTTAATTTAAAGGAGACTGTTTACTATGAGTAAATTTCAAAAAATAAATGATTTCAATGAGATTGTATACGGACGTCGTTCTATTAAGGTGTATGACCCTACTGTTAAAATCAGCCGTGAAGAGATGAGCGAAATTTTAGCACAAGCTTCTAAAGCTCCTTCTTCTATTAACATGCAGCCATGGCGCTTTGTTGTTATTGACAGTGAAGAAGGAAAAGCTAAACTAGCTCCTCTTTCACGCTTTAACAAAGAGAAAGTTTTGAGCTCTTCTGCTGTAATCGCTGTGTTCGGTGATAAAAAGAACTTTGATTATGCGGAAGAAATCTACAGCAAGGCTGTTGAACTTGGCCTCATGCCTCAAGAGGTAAAAGACGCTCAATTGAACGCTTTTAGACCATATTACGCAAATATGTCTGAAGAAGTCTTGAAAGATACTATCATGCTGGATGCAGGTCTTGTTTCTATGCAATTAATGCTTGTTGCACGTGCTTATGGATATGATACAAATCCAATCGGCGGATATGAAAAAGACCAGATTGCTGAAAGCCTCGGACTTGAGAAAGACCGCTATATTCCAATTATGCTGCTAACAATTGGTAAAGCAGCGAATGAAGGTTTCGAATCATACCGCCTGCCTGTTGAAACAACAACAGAATGGAGATAAAAACTAGTTTTTTTAAGGCAAGCCCTTTTGCTTTAAGAACACTTTGAAAACGTGAACCAGGGCTACATTAAGCCCTGGTTCTCTTTGTATTTTCTTATAATTTCACGGTAATAATATTACAAATAAAAACACCATTATTTCAGAAAATGACAGGTATTTATATATATTACATTCTAATATCGACACTATTGCTAATATTTCAGAATAGTTTGTTATAATTATGCAATTCTCATTTTTCAATAGTTATATTGTCATTTTCTATGTAACCGTCACTCATTCCTTAATTTTGAAATTCCACATGAAAATTAGGGGATGTTCCTTCAACTTTTTCCCTTTTCTTGGCCAAAATCTCACTTAATTTCCTTTTTAAAATTACAACAATCTGTCTATGGTCTTTCAGACTCACTCCGCTATGATGATAGGGGTTCAAGGGATAGGTCATACTAATTAGAGACAAATATTACACGGCCTATTCAATATTAGAGAAGGAGTGAAAGAATGACTGAAAGATCAGAGGGGAAACGTAAGCTGGTAATATTAAGCATCTTATTGACAATGGTGCTTGGTATTGCAGCTGCTCCATTGAGCACATCTGCAGAAGATTTTCCGTGGATGAACAAGAGTCTTTCTGCTAAGGAAAGAACACAAACCTTAGTAGAAGCTATGACATTGGAGGATAAAGTAGACTTTATTACCGGCAATGTAAACAACTATTATGGATTTTATAATGAAGGATTAGAAAAATATGGCATTCCTGCCTTGCAAATGGCGGATGGGCCAGTTGGGGTTCGAATTGCCAATCCTGAAATTCAAAATAAGCAATCAACTGCCCTACCTTCCGCGATCGGTCTAGCTGCTACTTGGAACACAGAGACAGCTGAACAATATGGTGATTTGATTGGAAATGAAGCTTTCAATACGACGCATAATGTTATGCTAGGTCCTGGTCTTGATATTGCCCGCAATCCTTTTGGTGCAAGAAACTTTGAATCTTTAGGTGAAGATCCATACTTGCAAGGGCAAATGGCAACTAGTTATGTTAATGCCATACAAAGCAATAATGTATTGGTGACAGCCAAGCATTACTTATTGAATAACCAAGAGAAGGATCGCTTTACGGGCGACTCTCAAGCAAGTGAACGGGCTATAAATGAAATCTATGCGAGACCATTTGCAAGCGTCATTGAAAATGCTGATTTGGGAAGTGTCATGTGTTCTTTCAATAAAGTGAATGGCGTTTATGCATGCGAAAATCCTGATTTACTGACTGATCTGCTAAGAGACAGCTTAAACTTTGAAGGTTTCGTTATGAGTGACTACGGAGCTAACGTCAGCACAGCTGAGTCAATTAATGCCGGTCTGGATTTAGAAACACCAGGAGAGCCTTACGGAGTATGGGGTGAAGAACTGCTGCAGGCTGTAAATGAAGGAAAAGTAAGTGAAGAAACAGTTAATCAAAGTGCCTATCGAATTCTTTACCAAATGTTCGACAAAGGATTATTCGATAACCCAACACAGAACAATCCAATCGATGTGGCAGCACATGGAGAAATCGCACGTCAAATAGCTGCTGAGACAATGGTATTGCTTCAAAATAAAAAGGAAGTATTGCCATTAGATACAGACAAGCTGGATTCTATTGCTGTTATTGGACCTGACGCTGATACTGCTTCAGCAGCTGGCGGAGGAAGCTCACTTGTTAATCCAACCTATACAGTAAGTCCGCTAGAAGGTATTAAGAATCGTGCAGGAGCGAATGTACAAGTTGAATATGCGTCTGGGACAGACCCAGTCAATGCTGGAGATATCCTTCCAGGACCTGATGCAATCCCTTCTTCTTTCTTATTACCAGCGGCGGATTCTAATGAAAATGGATTAAAAGCTGAATACTGGTCTAATAAGGATATGGAAGGTAATCCGGAATATGAACATACTGCAAAACAAGTAAGCTTAAATCTTGGCTTCTATAACTATGAAGGTTTTAATGCACAATCATCTAAATTGGACAACCTGCCAACTAGCTTAAACGGCATGATGTCTGCTAGATATACTGGTGTTATCAATGTACCAAAGTCTGGTGAATATACGCTTTCAACAACAAGCTATGGATCAAGCAAAGTGTATATTGATGGAAATCTAGTGATTGATAATGCTGGGGAGCAACTAAACACAATCGAAAAGACTGTTACTTTAGAAGCAAACAAAAATTACGATGTAAAAATCGAGTATAAAACAGATTATAAAGATGCTTCTGGAAATGATAATGGCGGCCAATTACGCTTTGGCTGGGAAGCTTCAGACAAAATTGTCGACAAAAATATCAATGATGCCGTTAACCTAGCGAAGAAATCAGATGTAGCTGTCATTGTAACAAGAACATATGATAGTGAAGGTTATGTTGATCGTTCTGATATGGAACTGCCAAATAACCAAGAACAATTAATTAAAGAAGTAGCCAAAGTAAATAAAAATGTCGTGGTTGTCAACGAAAGCGGCATTGCTGTTAAAATGGGAGACTGGAAAGATAAGGTTGCTTCTATTGTGCAAGCATGGTATCCAGGTCAAGAGCAAGGAAATGCTATTGCTGATGTAATATTCGGCGATGTGAATCCTTCTGGTAAACTGCCAGTCACTTTCCCTGTCGATGAAGATTCAACACCAGTTTCTTCAGAAGAACAATATCCTGGCATTGACGAAGCAGTAAAATATACAGAAGGCGTTTTTGTCGGATACCGCGGCTATGAACAAGCTGGCATTCAAACAGCATTCTCATTTGGACATGGTCTGTCTTACACAGATTTCAAGTACAAGAAATTAAAAACAAAGGTGAAAAGTTCGAAGAAATCAACTGCACCTACTGTTGAAGTTACAATAAAAAATACAGGAGATGTTATTGGTTCTGAAGTAGTGCAAGTTTACACTGGGAAACTTCCTACTAAAACAGAGACAGCTCCTAAACAATTGGCAGGCTTTAATAAGGTTGAACTAAAACCGGGCAAAGAGAAGAAATTGACTATTAAACTTGATGCAAAAGCGTTCTCTTATTATGATGAAAAGAAAAACGAATGGGTAACTCCTTCTGGTAAAGTGCCTATTTATGTTGGCAGCTCTTCAAGTGATATTCGCCTAGAAGGCAGTGTAACTATTTCAAAATCAGCTAGCAAGTACTTTAATAAAGTAAACAATTCTGGATCATAAAAAAACAAAACAACAACAAAGATGAACATGCTAAAAGATAATCGACAAGAAAATTCCCACAATTATTTTGTGGGGATTTTTTTAAAGGAGGATATAATTTTTGATCAAATACAAACTATGGACCTTCCTGCTTCTGCTTATGCTCCTTTTTACAATGCTTATCTTTGCATTATTTAATCCTAGTGAAAAGACTAGCAATAATAAGACAGTAGACCAAGTAGAGGTATCGGCCTGGCAGACAACAGGAGATCGAGCAGATTTACTAGAGAAAAAAGCTCCACTGTATTTTTCAATCCATCATTCCCCTTCTCTTCGTACTGTAACAATTGACCCTTATACTGACTATCAAACCATGGATGGATTTGGCGCTGCAATAACCGGCTCAGCTGCCTATTTGCTACAGCATGCAGATGAATCGGACAGGAACGCACTTTTGAACGACTTATTTACAAGCAGCGGCATTAATCTATCCATTGTCAGGCATACGATCGGCGCATCCGATTTTTCAGTAGATGCTAATGGAAATCCAAGCAGTTATACGTATGACGATACAAATGGGGAACCAGATTATGACATGAATTATTTCTCAATTGACAAAGACAAAGATGTTGTTAAAAGTCTTCAAGAAATTCTTTCATTAAATAGCGATCTGCAAGTAATGGGGACGCCTTGGACTGCTCCTGCCTGGATGAAATTCGGTGAAAAAACGCTGAATGGGTGGTATTTAGATTACACTAATGACAAAGTTTATGAGGCTTATGCTGATTACTTTGTTCGCTATATTCAAGCATATAAAAATAACGGAATTGATATTAATGCAATTACGGTTCAAAACGAGCCTGAATTTACTTCAAGCAGCTACCCCTCCATGAGCATGGGTGCTGCAGAGCAGGCTAAATTTGTTGGACAGTACCTAGGTCCAGCTTTTCAGGAAAATAACTTGGATACGAAAATCATAGGGTTTGATCATAATTGGGACGGAGCTACCCAGTACACGAGCTCCTTATATGAAGACAATACTGCCTTAGAGTATATTGATGGAGCTGCTTTCCACTGCTATGAAGGTAATCCTGCTGCGATGAGCCAAGTTCATGAACACTTCCCATCAAAACATATCTATCTTACAGAATGCAGTTCAGGTAAATGGAGTGAAAGTTTCGCTGATAATTTCAGTTGGCAAATGAGCAATCTTATAATTGGCGGACCTCGTAATTGGGCTGAAGCAGTACTAATGTGGAATATTGTATTAGATGAAAATAGCGGTCCTGCAAACGGAGGCTGCAGTATATGTACGGGATTATTAACATTGGATAAAACCGGGAATGCAACGAAAAACGCGGAATACTATGCTCTTGGGCATGCCAGCAAATTCGTCCAGTATAATGCAGTAAGAATTTATTCCACTAACTTCCCAGGTGCTATCGAAACCGTAGCCTACCAAAATCCAGATAAATCTATTATTCTCCTGGCGCTAAATCCAGATAATAAAGAGATAAGCTTTCAAATCGAAAATAACGGCAGTTACTTGACTTACAAGCTTCCCGCCAAAAGTGCTGTTACTTTTTCTTGGAAACCTTAAATTATAAATGTTGGATATGAAAAGGTGCATTTCATGGAAATGCACCTTTTCCTCAAGGGAAATATTTTAATATTTTGGGGTTGTAACGAAGAAAATATTGGGAAGGAAAGGTCCGAAATTAAGTCATTAAATCACTTTAAAGCATTTTATCATTAATTGCTTATGCTCCTGGGTAAGATGCTCCTGGAGCTACGAATTTAGCTTCTTTAACTGGAATGCGGAATAGTACTCCGTTAGACAGAATTAAAGCAATGACATCTTTATGGTCTTTCACAAGTCCTTGGAAATAACCATAAAGATAAGGATAGTATTTATTATCTGTATAAACAGTTACAGTTGTTCCAATTGCAATACCTGCAAAGCGGCCCATTTTAGCAATAGGAATATAAGCAGCGTGTTTCATCATAGCTGCTTCTTCTTCTGGAACTTCTGGCACTTCCGGCTCTTCAGGAAGTTCAGGGAATAAAGGTTTTTTAATTTTTGCCATAGTATATCTTCTCCTTTTTATATGAAAATTTACTTTAGGCATAAACAACCATTATTAGAATAAATTAAAATCTACCACTTGCTTGTCCAATTTTTTGTAATTACATAGTTTGTTTTTTAAATGAGTTTGGTTGTTTCAGCCTTCTTATATCTAACTGAATTTCACGGCACACTTTCCTATCACCAATAATTTCTTATTACAATTACAGTATATTAACGCTACCCCTTTCCAGAAACCGCATCTCCCCATAGAGGCATCCATTTTTCTGAAAATAGTAAAATAACATACAAATAAGTGATGGTAACCCAAGTAACAGCCAATTGTATTTTCTTATAAATAATTTGTCTAACAGCATATATCCCTATCATTTTCCATATAACATAAATAGTGATATAAATGCTAGAATGACATACATAAATGGTGATAGGTCCTAGGCCAACTATAATGCAGTTGCTCTTTTTTTAGGTAACTTATCTATTCCCCTTTGCTAATTGCTTATTCAACATTTTGCGAAATCTCCCTTGAGCTTTTACGCTATTTTCAAGTCTCTTCACCCGAAATGGACTGTCTAAGTAATGTCGCGTCCTATAATTCGTTGTTAATAACTTTCGAAACTTTTCTTCCTTAAATATTTGTTGAAACCAATACAGTTTATATAATTGCTGAATATGTAAATCTATTCTCCTCGTATCGAGCGTTCTTTGATTAGACATAGGACCTAACAGTGCAATTATTAGATCAAGAATATAGGATATTCTCACAGTCTAACCCCCTTTATTGATTTAGTATTGGTCTTTATGCAGCAAACTTTCCATTTCAGCGGAACATATATTTTTTCACCTTCATCTTTGGTGATGACATAATAACTGTGTGGTGGTTAGAGTTTTAAAAGGATCTTTTTTAAATCACACAAAAAGACAGGGACCCTTCACAGTCCCCTATCTAAAAAATTTTATTAAGACATTACATTTCCTCGGGCGCTTTCAACCCTAACAGCCGAAGCCCTTCTTTTAAAACAATTTTAACTGCGTATACAAGTGTTAATCTTTGTTGTTTTAAGTCAACATCATCTAATATGCGCACAGCTCCGTAATATTTATTAAAGGCTCTGGCTAGTTCAATGACATACTTAGCAATTTGTGATGGATCATATTCTTCCAATGATTTATTTATGGTTTCTGGAAAACCATTTAATATCATAATAATCGACCATGCTGCTTCGTCCGGAATATGGATTGCTGCATTTTTTGCTGTAAAATTCCCCTTTCTCAGCAGAGAAGACGCCCGAGCATGGCTGTATTGTACGTATGGCCCTGTTTCCCCTTCAAACTTCAACATATCTTCAAGAGAAAATTCGATATCGTTTTGGCGGAAGTTTTTCAAATCATGAAAGATCACCGCACCCGTTCCTACCTGTCTTGCAATTTCTTCTTTATCGCCAAGGTTGGGATTTTTTTGTTTAATATCTTCCAACGCAAGGGAGATAGCCTCATTTAGCACTTCTTCTAACAGAACAACCTTCCCTTTACGAGTTGACATTTTTTTGCCGTCTTTCAACATCATACCAAAAGCAACATGCTTCATTCCTTGCTGCCATTTGTATCCCATCTTGTCTAAGAGTGCAAATAATTGCTTAAAGTGCAGGGTTTGTTCATTGCCGACAACATATAGCGATTGATCGAACTGATATGCTTCCTGCCGATAAATCGCTGCAGCTAAATCACGGGTTGCATACAGCGTTGTTCCATCACTTTTTTTAATTAAACATGGTGGCAAGCCTTCCAGGGAAACAATCTGTGCCCCTTCTGATTCTTGAAGCAAGTCCAGTTCTTCAAGTATTTTGACAACCTTATCCATCTTGTCATTGTAAAATGCCTCTCCGTTATAAGAATCAAAGTGAATGCCCATTAAGTCATATATTTTAGCAAATTCTTGTAAAGATTCGTCTCGAAACCATTCCCATAATGCCACTGCCCCTGAATCAGCATTTTCTAACCTTTTAAACCAAGCCCGAGCATCATCCTCTAATTGAGGCGAATTATGAGCCTCTTCATGAAATCGCACATATAATTTCAGTAATTCCTTAATGGGCTGTTGCTTTACTTCTTCCTCATCACCCCATAGTTTGTATGCAACAATCAATTTCCCAAATTGTGTGCCCCAGTCACCTAAATGGTTAATTCTTAAAACGTTAAAACCGCTTTTTTCCGAAATTAACGCAAGCGAATTTCCAATAACTGTTGAACGAAGATGCCCCATTGAAAACGGCTTAGCAATATTAGGAGAAGAATAATCAATTGTCATGACTTTGTTAGTGCCAATACTTAAATTACCGTAATGTCCTTTTTGGGCTATCACTTGTTCTATTACAGATTGTGTCACTTTCTCCTTATGCAAAAAAACATTCAAGTAACTACCAACCACTTCAACTTTTTCAAATAGTGGTGTTTTCATAACTTGAACCAATTCATGTGCAATTTTCTGCGGCGGTTTACGGAATAATTTTGCCAGTTCAAAACAAGGAAATGCCAAATCACCTAAATTCGCAAATTTCGGGTGTTCAATCATTAAAATAAGCTTACTTTTATCAACCTTCCCACCTAAAGCCTCAAAAAGAATCTCAGCAAATTCACTTTTAATATTCATATTTTTCCCTCCAATTAAAAAAGCTCCCGTCTCTTATAAAAAAGAGACGGGAGCTGTAGTAATATCCCGTGGTACCACTCTAATTGCTTTCAAATAATGAAAAACCACTCCATTTTTAACGAGGCAAACCCCGGCATTCCCTACTAAGTTTTCAGGAAAGCATCTCAAAAGTGCGGTTCATCCTTTGCTTCATGCCAAGCTCTCACCATTCTCGACTCGCTTTTTTTCCACAAATGATTACTCTCTTTATCACTGATTTTCGTTTTATATTATCGTATATTATATCCAAAATTTGTGAAATAGCAACCATTTTTCCCCTCTAAAATTATAAATTCATCTTACTCCCTACTTTCTTTGTCGAACCTCTTCCATCTCAACTGCTGTTATTGCATAATAATTATTAGCTTCACACTGGAAAGGACAGTTGTATGATTCAAATTGAGCTGATTTGCCATGAACTGAAACGATTGATGGATGATTACGCTAATTGTAAGGATCCTTCGATCAAGCAACAAATACATCATGATATTAAGCTTTTGAGTGAAGGGCTATTCTTTAGCGATCTCCCTGATGATATTTTAAAAATCATTAATTGAAAAACAGCCCGGTTGAATTTTTTCCACCGGGTTTTTCCTTGCAAAACTTAAATTGTCAACTTATTAGTATAGGTACATATGCCACACTTAAATCACCTAAAGTATGGTGAAAAGTACTAGTTACAAAGAGGGTCCCGTTATGTTAAATTAGCTTTGGTGATAATTATGATATTAAAAGAACTGTTTGCAAACTTTGCTATTTTGACTTCGCTTATTTTTTTATATACACAGCTATTGAAAACCCCATTAAAACGGAGTTCTAGTTTTACTTATAAGGTATATGCAGGGATAGTGGCAGGCATCTCGTCTGATATACTAATGTTTTACAGTATCCAAATTGATGATACTATCTTTGATTTAAGACATATCCCGCTCATCTTGGTTGGATTCTATGGCGGTTTTATCCCAGTAACTATTTCGTTAATGTTCTTTATAATAGGAAGGTTGCTAATAGGATTAAGTACTGCATCATTTATCGCAATATGTTATGTTGTCATTGTGTCAATCTTTGCAGTCCTGCTTTCTACTAAAGCAAAAGGCAGCTTGCAGGCGAAAATTGCATTTGTATTAACTACTAACAATATTATTTTGTCTGTCACTGCTGTTTTTCTAGTTAACAGCAAAGCAACACTCTATGTCCTGCTTCCTACTTATTGGATTGCCTCTTATGCTGCCGGCATTCTTGCCTTCTATATGCTGGAACTTTTAAGAAAAAAGAAAATACTTTTTGACAAATATAAAATAGAATCGACTACCGATGGGTTGACCGGCTTATATAATGTAAGGAAATTTGACGAAGTATTTAATTCTTTGGCAGAAAGTGTGGGACAAAGAGGAGAAAAACTGTCTTTCCTGTATATTGATATTGATTTCTTTAAGCATATTAATGACACATATGGTCACGGTGATGGCGATACTGTATTAAAAGAACTAGGAAAGCTCCTTAGCAACTCGACTAGGTCTTTCGATATAGTGAGCAGAAACGGCGGAGAGGAATTTTCTATTATTTTATTAGACTGTTCTCTTGAACGAGCTTATGAAATTGGCGAGCGAATTAGGAAAATCGTCGAAAATACTCCGTTTATTTTAAGTTCTGAAGAGAAAATAAACATTACTGTTTCCATCGGTGCAGCGAGCTTCCCTGAAACAACCGATAAAATTTGCTCCCTTATTGAAGAAGCAGATAAAGCATTGTATCAAGCTAAACGATCTGGGAGAAACAAAGTATGTATCAATAATGACTTAAAACCTGTTCCTGTTCTAACACTTTAACAATTTGGACCCTATAGCTTCTATAGGGTCCTCTTCTTATAAGCCGCTTTATAAAACTTCTCCATTAGATTCTAACACTTGTTTATACCAATAAAAGCTCTTTTTCCTTAGACGCTCATTTGATCCTTTTCCTTCACTGTCTCTATCGACATAAATAAATCCATAGCGTTTTTTTAGTTCAGCTGTAGAGGCACTTACCAAATCGATTGGTCCCCAGGATGTATAACCCATTATTTCTACACCATCACCAATTGCATTCTTCATTTCATAAATATGCTCACGAAGATACTCAATACGGTAATCATCCTGAATGGTACCGTCCTCTTCAAGTTTATCCACTGCACCAAGCCCGTTCTCTACAATAAATAAAGGCTTTTGGTACCTGTCATACAGCTGGTTGCAGACTGTTCTCAACCCGACCGGATCAATTTGCCACCCCCACTCAGATGCCTTTAAATAAGGGTTTTTAACTCCCTCAAACAGATTGCCTGATGCTTTTCCTGCTTGATGTTCCGGATCCGTGCTAGCTACAAATGACATATAATAGCTGAATCCAATATAATCAACGGTATAATCTTGTAAAAGCTCTAAGTCCCCTGTTTGCATTTCAATGTTAATTCCATTGTCAGCAAAATAATTTGTCATATAAGTTGGGTAATACCCTCTAGACTGAACATCGGAAAAGAACAAAGTCTTTCTGTCTTGAGTTAAAGCTGCAAACATGTCTTCTGGTTTTGAACTGTAAGGATAAGTTATCATCGAAGCAATCATACAGCCAATCTGCGATTCCGGAATTTCCTCATGCCCTGCTTTCACAGCCAGCGCACTGGCTACAAACTGATGATGCGCCGCTTGGTAAATGTCTTGTTCATTTTTAACTCCGTCTTTGAACAAAAGACCTCCGCCAGTAAATGGGGCGTGCAATAGTACATTTATTTCATTAAAAGTCATCCAATACTTAACCTTATTGCGGTATCGTTTAAAAATAGTCTTTGCAAAGGTTTCATAATAGCTTACTACTTGACGATTTTTCCAGCCTCCGTATTTTTCAACAAGGTTAATTGGCATCTCATAATGAGAAATCGTTACAACTGGTTCTATATTATGACTCCGCAATTCATCGATCATGTCATCATAAAATTGAAGTCCACTTTCGTTAGGCTGCTGATCATCACCATTAGGAAAGATTCGTGTCCACGCGATTGAAAAACGAAAACATTTAAAACCCATTTCTGCAAACAAAGCAATATCCTCTTTATATTTGTGATAAAAATCAATACCTTCATGGTATAAATTAAAATCCTTCATAGAAAAATCAGGAGGACTCATGATTCCGTTAGGAGAAACATCCGCTGTCGATAAACCTTTGCCATCCTCTTGATAAGCACCCTCCAACTGATTTGCTGCAACAGCACCGCCCCACAAAAAACCGTCTGGAAATTGCACAGATCTGCTCATTTTAGTCACCTCTGTTTTATTATTTTAAGCTTTCACTTTCGTTTCAATTAACTGCTCTCCAACTGTTATCTGCTTTTGCTCTGTTGGTGTAATTAGTTCGAAGTCTCCTTGGTTTGTTACAATAACTGGTGTAGAAACAACATATCCAGCATTTTTTATTTCATTTAATTCAAAATCAATTAACAGCTGCCCTTTTTTCACTCTAGTCCCATGACTGACATGTGCGCTAAAATGCTTCCCATTTAATTCAACTGTATCCATCCCAACATGAATCAAAATTTCCGAACCATTATCGGAAGTGATTCCGATTGCATGATTTGTTGGAAAAAGTGCTGTCACAGTACCATCTACTGGTGAATATACTTTTCCTTCAGAAGGTTCAATTGCAACCCCCTTACCTAATGCTCCTGATGCGAATGCTTCATCTTTAATCGCTGATAACGGTAAAACTTCGCCATTAATTGGGCTATAAACTTTCTCGTCAGCCAACTTAACTTCGACAGGCTCACCACTTCTTTCTGCCTGGTTGTCAGTATTAGCTGCATCTTTCGTTTCTGTACGGCTGTTTCCGAACAGATAAGTTAGGATGAATGCCAAGATAAAGCCGACAATAATAGCAATAATAGCACCCCAAAATGCAAAAGTTATCCCTGCTTTTGGATCAATATAAGTAGGAACTCCAAATATCCCAAGGCCCCCGACCATATATATCTGTGACTTGGCAAAGCCAAGGATACCTCCGCCGACAGCTGCCGCAATACAGCTGATAATAAATGGTTTTTTTAACGGCAGTGTTATTCCGTATATGGCTGGCTCTGTAACTCCGAATATCCCTGAAATAAATGCCGGTATGCTTAGCGTTTTATATTTTTGCTGTTTTGTCCTTAACCATACACCTAATACAGCACCAATTTGTGCAAAAGAGGCGGCAAACATCGTGCCAAGTATTGGGTCTGCTCCGTGCACAGTCAGGTTATTAATTGCAATCGGCACAAGCCCCCAATGAAGACCAAAAATAACAAAAACCTGCCATAATCCGCCGACGAAAACACCGGCAATAATTGGACTGAGATTATAAAGCCACAGTGTAGCCTGTCCAATTAAAACACCTGCCCATGTCGCTATTGGCCCAATCACTAAAAATGTAATCGGAACAGCGATCAAAAGCGTAAAGAAAGGAACTAAGAAAGTTTTAACAACATCCGGAATAATTTTTTTAAAGAATTTCTCCAGCTTTACCCCAAAATAGGCTGCTAAAATAATAGGAATTACTGATGATGCATAACTCATCAAGATAACTGGAACACCTAAAAATGTAATATATACTGGCGACTGAAACACACTTCCTGAAAATAATGTGGTTATAGGTGTTCCCGTGGTTAAAGTTGTTAATGTCGGATAAACAAGCGAAGCACCAATTACCATTCCAATAAAGGTGGTACCACCAAACTTCTTGCTGGCTGTATACCCTAGGAATATTGGGAAGAAATAAAATAAAGAGTCTCCAAGTGCATTTAATATTTGATAAGTTCCTGAAGTTGCCTCAAGCCAGCCTAATGCTAAAAATAATGCATTAAAACCTTTTATCATCCCTGTAGCTGCCAAAACACCTAAAACTGGTGTGAAAATGCTGGAGATTACATCGATGAATTGGTTAAATATACTTTGCTTTTCACCGCCCTCTTCTTTTTCAGACGATTGGGTATTATTAAAGCCGCCAACTTCCACAACTGCCTTATATACGTCTGGTACGTGATTTCCGATGACCACTTGATACTGGCCACCGCTTTTCATAACTGTTACTACACCTTCCATGTTTTTAATTACGTCTGTCTTTGCCTTGCTCTCATCCTTTAGCTTGAAGCGCAAGCGAGTAATACAATGAACAACGCTGTTGACATTTTCTCTGCCTCCTATATTTTCGATAATATCCTTTGCCAACTGTTCATATTTCATTAATTACACCTACTTTCCCTTATTGGTAACACATATATTTATTGTGTTTCAAAGATAGGAAGCTTATCCTTACGTTGTTTCTTTTTTGGTAATCAACCAAAATTGGTCTCTAAGCAATATTTCTTATATAATGGTTTATACAGAGGGGGACATATCAATTAACAATGTTAGAAGGGGTAGTTTACATGAATCCAATTAATAATATAAGAGAAGAAGTAAAGAAGTTTATTAATGAAAATGGGGGGCAGTTTGAAAATAAATTGCTTTCTGAAGCAGTAAATGTCTCAACGAAAATTACAGATATATTAAATAAGGGAAACATTGATTTGTTAAAAAACGCTAAAAAAATGACCTTTTTCGTAATTGACGAGAAAGAAGATGAATTGGTATCTTTTGCGAAAATAGAAGGAATTGCTTGGGCTAAGCACTCTCTAACTTTAGAGTTAAAACTAGAGTGGGTACAGGCAATAAGAAGAACTATATGGCATTTCATCCATATTATTGATGAACAGAGGAACATAATTTCTGACCGTAATAATTTTTATATATTAGAAAAGAGCATTAATGAAAAAATGGATAAATTTTTAAATAGTTTCTTTCTTAACTACTCACACTTTAAAGATGAAATGATTTATAAACAGAGAGAAATGGTGGAACATTTGTCTGTCCCAATCATCCCTGTAAAACAATCTGTGTCTGTATTACCTCTTATTGGAGCAATTGATTCGTATAGAATCAGAGTAATTGAAGAAAAAGTCTTAACTGATATAGCTGAATCAAGAATACAAACACTCATCATTGACCTTTCAGGGATTGCGAAAATGGAAATGGATGTTATTAATTACTTTGAAAAGATATTAGCTGGAATTTCCATGATGGGCTGCAAGGCAATCCTTACAGGACTTAGACCGGAACTTGTTAAAAAGATGATCCATGCAGGCATCCGTTTCGAAAAAAATGCGGAAACAAAGGGTACACTTCAAGATACATTAAAGACATATTTATAAGCAAAAGCTATTTTAGTTATATCCCCCAAAACCTCCATTTTTGGGGGATATTGTTATATAATAAAATACTTAAACGAGAGCTGCCGTCTAATACTTTAGACGGATTAACGTATATAGTGTAAAATTTTATAGACACCATTATTTTGCAACAGGGGGATCTAAATGTATTCAAATAAAGAACTTTATCATTTTTTTGTTGAAAAAACATGGAAAATTACAGAAGACTGGTATGAAAGTCTTGATAAATCAAATTCCAGCGGAGTTTATACTTCCAATGATCCAGAAGTCATTAAAGTAGTAAAGCAGCAGAACTATGAGTTCCACGGGAACTTTGCGGAATTGTTTCGTAAAGAAAAAAGCAGCTTTTTAGCCGATTTTGAACAGTGGATATTAAAAGTAGCGCAAGATCAGGAGCATGCACAAACACCTATTCATTTTATTATAAGAGAATTTCATAGAACACAAAAACAGTACTTTGATTTAATGAATGAATTTATTGAGAAAAATAAAGACAATATTTCCTTCAATGAAATACATACTATTTATCAAATAATTTCAGAAACAATGGGTTATGTAATTGAATGGTTTACAAAAGAATATAATCGAAATTCCGAAAAAAGACTTCATGCCCAGCAGGAATTAATTCTCGAACTCAGCACACCTGTCATTGCTCTTAATAACAATACGGCTCTATTGCCGCTAGTTGGCGAAATTGACACGGCACGCGCAAAAATTCTCCTCGAAAAAACGTTAGAACAATGTAATCGGTTAGGTGTAAACAGATTGCTACTAGACCTTTCTGGTGTAGTAGTCATCGATACAATGGTTGCACATCAAATCTTCCAACTAGTCGAGGCATTATCATTAATCGGAGTAAAAACGGATCTTTCTGGCATTCGTCCAGAAGTAGCCCAAACTGCCATTCAGCTCGGTTTAAAATTCGATAACATATCAGTCAATTCCTCTCTGGCAAATGCAATCAAGCTGGCGAACATTTAAAAAACAGACGGAATTTCCTTCCGTCTGTTTTCTCATTATTCATAACAAAATCAAGAACGTTTTTGTTTCTTTCTCGAAGAATCAGCCTTTTTGTTCCCCGTCTCTTTCATCGTAGTACCTTGCCCTTGAACACCTGTAGAACCTAAACCGATTGTTGATGGATCAGCTTTTCTATTTGACACTGTATTCACCTCCAATTTTATTGTTCCGCAAATGGTGTTTGTTATGAGGTTGATTAGATAATTGTTGAGTGAGTATTTCTTTACTACTAGTTAAAGTTTATCTCAATGTCATTAATGTTAAAATTGTTGTCCACTTCATTGCAACTTGCAGCTGTTTCTTGCTATTCCCTAACACTTAATTTCTGTTAAAACTTCTCCGGTTGAATCCAAAATCAAATTATTTAATAAACACATTAAATATATTTAATATTAACCTTAAATTGTTTTATTTATTTAATTTTAATATTTATTTATTTAATTGATTGTTGTATGATAGCAATATAAATAAAAAAGGAGGGAATTATGGCTTATCCGCTTATTTCAGAGTGTCCTGTTTGTGAAAAGCAATTAAAAATCACGCGGTTACAGTGCACTCATTGTCATACCACAATTGAAAATGAATTTGAACTCTCTAATTTTTCCAGTTTTAATAAGGAACAGCTTAGTTTTATAGAAACTTTCTTAAAGTGCCGTGGAAATATAAAAGAAGTTGAAAAAGAGCTTGGGATATCTTATCCAACTGTCCGAGGAAAATTAGATGATATTATCTCTTCTCTTGGATATTCCACCACTAAGAAAGTTGAAAAAATTGATCAAAAAAAGGTAATTCTTATGCTGGAAAAAGGCGAAATAACTGCTGAAGAAGCGATTGAGATATTAAATAGGGAGGAATCCTAAATGAGTGAGGAAATTTCAAAAGTATTAACAATGGTTGAAGAAGGAAAGTTGAGTAAAGAGAAGGCTGCTGAACTAATTGGTGCCCTGCAAGGAACTGGTAACCATGTCAACTTAAATAAACAGACTTCAGCCTCCTATTTAAACAAAATGTTAAAAATCCGTGTTACTTCGGAAAATGGTGATAATGTAAATGTTAATTTGCCAATTAAACTTATAAAAGCCGTATTAAATGTCGGATCAAGTATTGCCGAAAGAATTCCTCAATCCGAGAAATACGTTAAGGATATCGACGTTGCACTGTTAATTGACGCGATTGATAATGAATTGGATGGTCAAATTGTAGATGTTACCGCAGCAAATGGTGACAAAGTACTGGTTACAGTTGAGTAATATGATAAAAGTAAAAGTTAAAGTAAATGGGAAAAGATTTGTTATTCCAGTTCCGTATGCTTTTTTACATCTTTTCATTAGAATTCTCACTTCAAAGAGCATTCTGGTGCTTATAAATCGTGCAATTGAAAAAAATTCAAAAAATAAATTTCAAATTCCAGATATAAGCCGGCATGATTTGAAGCCATTACTAAGAGTGCTTTCAGAGCAAAGTGGTTTACTTCTGGTTGAAACTAGCCTTAAAGATGGTACTGAAGTTTCTATTAAATTATAAGCACAATTCATGTATCGATAGAATTGTGCTTTTTCTCTATCCTTTTATGTTACCAGTACATTTTCCAGCTCATAACTGTACGAATTAAAGCTTCAAAATAATAATAATCTCCCCAGATACAGCACTCGTCGACACCATTACCTTCAGGCTTAGAGTAGACAGCATGCAACAGAATACCGTTGGAATGAATATTCTTAGTAGTATAGCTTTCAGCTAAAGATTTAATTATTTTTAATGCTGCATTTTCATATTGTTCTCTATATTGATTGGAAACTGGTAAGTGCTTGCTTAATTCTAGTAAACCACAAGCCATGATGGAAGCTGCTGAGCTGTCACGTTCCTCATTACCTTCCGTAAAAACTAAGTCCCAATGGCAAATATTATCGTCAGGCAGACGATTTAAAAAATAGTTTGCTAGTTTTTCAGCAATATCAAGAAATTCTCTTTCGCCTGTATGTACATAACTTAATACAAAACCGTATACTCCCCATGCCTGGCCACGAGCCCAGCATGATTGATCCGTATATCCTTGTGCAGTCTTTCCATATAACGGTTCACCATTCTCTGTATCCATATAAAAGGTATGGTATGTTGACGCATCCTCTCTGACAATATATTTAACTGCTTGTTTAGCATGATTAACGGCAATATCATAATAATATTTATCACCTGTTTCTTTTGAAGCAAAATACAATAACGGCAAATTCATATTGCAATCAATAATCATTCTGCCAAGCTGTTCTGGGTCTGACAAATCCCCCCATGCTTGGATAATCTTTGCCTTTTTATGATAACGAGTGATCAACTTATCAGCAGCTTTAATTGCCGTTTCTTTTGCCGTTTCATCACCCAACACTTCATACCCAGCTACACAGGATAACGAGTATAAAAAGCCAATATCATGTGTTTCTAATTGACTATTCTTTGTTAACCGTTCTTTAAAGCTTTCAAGCTGTATTTTTATCACATCAAGATATTTAACATCATTAGTATATTCGTATGCTAGATAAAGCATACCAATCCAAAAACTAGCAGTCCAATCTATGTTCTCTTCTGGTATGTACATTAAATTTGTCGATGCAGCAGGCGGCACTTTATCTTTAAATATATCTAGATTTTCATTGATTTTACTTAATACGAACT
>Ga0209463_1000580_pt1 | contig 26790 bp, 27 predicted proteins | sample AgamicMgSfrz_FD_187169 | JGI IMG/M metagenome (GOLD analysis project Ga0209463, IMG submission 187169) | Agave microbial communities from Guanajuato, Mexico - Mg.Sf.rz (SPAdes) (version 2) | ecosystem: Host-associated > Plants > Phyllosphere > Phylloplane/Leaf | place: Guanajuato, Mexico... | reverse complement strand
TTTATGCTAATCGGATAACTAACTCTTTTTCCCATACAAAAACACCTCCAAATTGTTTTCAGGTATGCTATACCCGATTTTCAACTTAAAGGTGTTTTTATTTGTCTCACTTTATGGGGTCAGTCCCACTGGCAGGGGGTTTCTTTTATATACGGGTCTTTTAGCTCTCGTGGTTGCCAAACATGCTTGAAATGGCGTGCACTACTTCAATTCCTTGGTAGACGAAAAGAGAAAGTGAAGTGACAGAGAATAGACCTAGAATGAAAATTCTTAAGAAAAATAACATCGTGTAAAACCTCCCAATTTTTGTTTTGATTTAGATGGTTGGGTTAAACACGAGCTAGTCGGAAATAAGAAGATTGGTAGAACACTGCAAGTAAATGCTTCTTTTTCCGGTCAAATCGATCAGTATGAGTGATGCGTGCAAATCCAGCTGTCATACTGCCAATAATCAGCAGTGCTGTAAATGCGGCAAATACTGCGCTCACATGTTTTTGTTTCTTTTCATCGCCCATTGTCTGAACGATTTTCATTTCATGTGATTCTTGATCGGCAACCACCTTAGCATGGTGGTATACCTGAACGGAATGAGGCATTGAGAACAAATGAAAACTTGCAAGTGCTATGCATAAAACACCTAATTTTAATAGCATATTTTTTTTCATTTTTCTCACCCCTTCCTGGTTATTTTCATGATCTTACCACGTTTTCAGTTATTTGAAAAGTCTTATTTTTTACTTTCCCTCTTTAAAAAAGCGATAAACATCAGGACATCTATAGGACTGTTTCACTTCATGAAAGGTTTCAATTTTATTTTTTAAATTTAAAAAAAGTGCCATGATCAAGGATCAGACACTTTTAGTGGCTTGTAATGAATGTGGTTTTGCTACAGCTTTTGTAAAGATTCCTGCAATACATATGGCAAATAGAACAAAAATAAAGGCATGAAGCAGTCCAACCTGATTGGCAAGCAGCCCTAAAATAGGAGGACCGGAAAGGGAGGCTGAGTAACCAGATAAGGTCACAATACTAACGCGTTTGACAGCGTACCGGCTATCATCGCCAGCTGCAGAAATGGTTAGCGGAAAGCCTAAAGATGCGCCAAGTCCCCATAAAAAGATCGATATCATACATACAACAAGTGAAATCTTCAAAATGACTAAGAATAGGCCGGCAGCTGCTGATAAAATCGCAACTCTTAGCAATAGCACTCTGCCAAAGCGATCGATCAAACGTCCGCTGATCAGTCTGCCGCTAATCATGCCGCACAAAAACAAAGCATAGATGACTGTACTCATGGAATGTGAAACTTGGTAGCCATCCACCATTGCAAGTGGAATCCAATCATTGGCCGAGCCTTCGACAAACGCAAGACATAAAGCGATCATCGCAAGAGATATCGTTCGTTTGTTCAGCCATGCCGTTTGAGTAGGCTCAACTGTATCGGACTGTTTCTCATGCTGATCCTTTCCTGTCCCGTGCGGAATAAACCGTGTACAAATCAATATGCTAAGGAAAAGCAGAAGGGCAATAGTGAGAAGGTGTATCAATACAGAGATGCCTAGATGGATAAAAAGAATACCAGCACCTGCTCCAATTAAAGTCCCAATGCTAAAGGAAGCGTGCAATATAGGCAGAATGGTTTTCTTGATGCTGTATTCAATCTCTGTTCCTTCTAAGTTCATCGCCACATTGCACATGCCAGAGCCTGCGCCAAAAAGAAAAAGACCAGAAGTGACGACAAAGATAGAAGAGAGCGTTGAACCAATGGCAAGAGTAGTAAATCCAAGGAACATCAAAAAAGCACTGATCACAATCGCCACTCGGCCGCCTTTTTTGCGGACGAATACATTTGAAAGAACAAGCCCAACAATTGAACCAACAGATAAACCGAGTAAAATAAGTCCCATTGTTCCTGTGTTTGCTTGTAATAAATCTCTAACTTCCGGTGTCCGTGAAAACCATGTTGAGATGGAAATTCCAGACATCGTAAAGATCACAATAATTGCTTTATACCACTTTAATTCCATCTAATCTATTCCCTCGCATTTAAAATATATATGTTATTGAACAAATCTACTCTATTATAAATGAGACTTGCTGTTTCGTAAATAACAGGAGGGAAGAACGTAATGAAAATTGAGGATACAAATTGAGATTGATGAGCATTTTTGCAAATGTACTGTTAGTTGAACGTTTTGACATGAGAACGAGAAAAAAGCATTGAATTTGGCAAACAGTCACAATCGAATATCAACTGGCGCAATAACAAATGATTGACAGCAATGCTCATGGCATCTGGCGCTGTTGTGATAAAAAACATTGCAGCGTAATGGTTATGGTTGTGAAATCGTACCGAATATCATAAAAGCATTTAGATGAATCAATAAAATAGATTTTTTCTTTCTCGTCTCAATAAGATAAGTATACTTAATTTTGAGACAAAGGAAATTCGTTTGTTTCTTAACTTCCTAGAATATATATTATGTAAACTAAAAAATGCGAATACATATTAAAGTGGGTTTACACTTCATTTGTTGTACTAGAAGGTAAATGTAGATCCATTCGGAAGGTAAATGTGGATCCATTGTTGTGCACTCCCTCTTATCCATCTCCAACTACCTTTTTGTATGTAATATCAAAAATCAAAAACCTCTATGTCCAATATATTAAACCAGCCATAAAAGTTTTTGATTTTAATTATTGCCTAAATGAGTTACATATCAGGACGTGAACAAGGCTCCATTCTGTTGAAATGTAATATTTAAAAACCTCTAAGTCCTTATTAAATGTGATTCCTACAAAAATTAAGAGCAAAACACAAATTTATTAAATGTCCTGTTCACTAACTGGTTGTTCTGACTCTAAGAAAAATTCTACAAAATCACGTCCAAACTTGGAAATCTCAAATTTGTCTTTTGACTTAAATTTTGGCTCTTTTAATTTTGGTAATGAACGTTTAAACTTCGGATTTGTCAACTTGTCTAAAAAGGAGTGTAGTTCTTTAAATGCTTTTGAAATCTCCTCAAGATCATCCGTGATTTCCAAGTCGGTTCTTGTAGTTAACACTCCTATCCTAAGTAGATTTCTACGAACTGCTTTATATTGCTCGTAACTTATACCATTTCTGTCCATAAATTCCTGAAACGTTTCTTTTGATTCTTGATCAAATACAAAACGAGAAACATACATAAGTCTAAGGACAGATATATCCACCATTCTAAGTTCTCTTAAGACGTCGTAATAGGTTAGGATAAAGTCATTCGAAACATGGTGATGTTCAGTAATATTCACGAATCCATTTACCATATTCAATTTGTGATCTTGTAGTCGAATTAAAGAATTCACGATTTTCTCTGTACCGATAAAATTGAGTAATGAGTTATCTAAAATGAATACAGCACAGTGGTCACTACCTGATCTAACTGCCCTTCCTAGACCTTGTTCAATTGCCTGGGCAGTTTGTGCATTGATGAACGGTGATCCCTCTCGAACAATAGAATTATATTGTTCTCTGGCTGTGTATGAGCTTGGTTTGCCATCAAGCACAAGAATTCTGCAAGAGTCGCCTGCCAGATCTACTCCGTCATATCTGTTTAGAAATATCATAAGATTTCCTTGGGATTTTTTTAAAATTTGAGTTGCTTCAAGGATATTATCTTTATCAACAATCGTCGGATTGTAATTTTCCCACGCTTTTACTTTACCAATATTCGGAACAATTATTATAACATTATGATTTTCGGCATATTCAGCGATTATCGGACGCATAGTTTCATCAGTTAAATCTGGATAGTATCTCTTTGGAGCAATAATTAATCTTTCACCAGTATCTCCTTGATTCTCTACCTCTAGAGGATTTTCAACTGAACTTTTGTCAATTCCTAATTCTGTAATTAAATCTGTGCTGTTATTAAATGTTGCCGATAAAACGAACCTATGTTTGGCATTGAAAAAAGAAGGGATTTTTTGAATAGGTATATAGGGTGGCGTAATTTCTATTTGACTCCCGCTTATATAGCATTGACATTTAGATAATTCATCACCAATAATACGCCAAGTAAATTTAACGGATTCATCATTATCTACATACAGATTATGAAGTACATTAAATACTGAATCTTTTTGTTGTTTCCAAACCCAATAAGGAACAACACGAGATACCGTTGATTCACCGGATTTAATAGCAGTAAAAGCTCCTTCACCTTGCTGACGGATTGATTGTTCAAATAGTTTCCACAGTTTAGAATAAGCAGGGTGATCATTTTTAATAATAATTGTACTTTGCTGGCGAGCTTTCTTAATACAACTGTGGGCATCGTCAACAACTAGTGCACCAATTCTTTGAATGGGGCGATTCCCGTATCCTTCGACGCCAAAAATTGAGCGACCATTAATCATTCTCTCGAAAGTTGTATTAAGAATTGCTTTTCCATTTAAAAATTCAGTTGGAAATTCAGCTGTTTGACCTGGTTCATGAGAAAATGTAACCACGGGTATATTGTGAATAGCAGCTTGCTCAACTGCTTGCATTACAAGTTGTCTATCTGGACAAAGGTAGACAACTGGACCGACACCTTCGTTCATTTTAGAAAGAAGCATCAATTGACCAATTAAGGTTTTGCCGGCACCTGTATTCAAAATCCCCACTACATCCTTCTGTGGCCGTTGTGCATTCCACAACTTTAAAAAATCTTTTTGAATATCACGTAGATAGTCAAAACCCTCCTTGTGAATTAAAGTCTTAAAGATTTCTGTTGGATCTGTAGATTTTTGTGGTCCATCAACATGACCACCTCTTATCCTATTTTTAAATAAGCTCACTATAAAACCATCTTCCAGTAATTAGGTATAATTATAGCTTATATCACTAATTTAGTTTGTCGATTTTTGTATTTTCTTGAATTATTGTGTTTGTGTCATTAAATCACTAAACATACTAGGTTCTATCTAAGAAACCTTTGCTACTTCTTATCCTTATTTTGATTTATTAGTCGTTCATTATGGATCCACTTTTGCCTTCCAAAATTATAATGGATCCACTTTTACCTTCTGTCTAAAGAACATAAAAGTGGATCCATTAATTTATGGAATCCTTATTTGAATAGTGTTTATAAAGCATACAAAGGATCTGCATTTACCTTCTTGTACAGAATCATAGACATTTTTATCTTTTATTTTACAGATTGGGGAACTAAAAGCAAGTTAAATCTGACATCGGTCGGGGCACAGAACTCTTCTTCGTGACCAACTCGCCAGCTTGACAACGTCTTCAGGACATCCGAATAGTGTCTCTCCCCTTCCGATCATCAAGTAGCACTGTTTTTCCATGTCCATGCGACGTAGGATACGACGGCCATTAGAAGAATAATCCACCTCCAGTTTTCCAAAAAAGTTCTCGGAAATTTTGAAGTTAAGAATTTAAAATTCAACCAAATTTAAACCTGATTCATGGAAAATAAAAAAGCTGTCGATTTTCTCGACAGCTACAGATGAATTTATTCAATCAGCATGCAAAATGGCTGCCGATTTTTACAGCCCATTGAGGATACCGTATATTTTCTATCTTATCTTCATATATAAAAAATAAGTGTTAAAATTGAGATATATTTACACAAGGGAGTAATGCCTAATTAAAAATCACCAGTCTCTAGTTTTTTATTTGATAACTCGTAGTCATCTATTAAAAGAAACTGTCACTCTGTTCAAACGATTTCCACCAGGATACAAGGTGAGCTGTTGATCAAATTTCATGTAACTATGAATAAAAACAAAGGCGGCATTGCATATCTTTCAGGAACAGCCTACACCGGTGATAAATTCAAAGTGTTACTAAGAGTTCACGAAACATTTAGAACTAACTAATAGAAAAACAGAGGCATTTGCTTCTGTTTCACCACCGTTGACAAAATAGGTTGGATTTCTATAATCCGACCTATTTTTTTCAAGAATAATTCATTCAAGTGTCTGATAGCCTGAATTGAAAGGATATGTTGAATCATCAGAAATGTTTTCTTGCAGCAAAGTCAGTTTTTTCAAAAACATATAGCATCACCCGCTTAGGCTTTTACTGTAACATGACTCCTCTGTTAAAACGAAAAAGAAGTTGTGTCTGTAAGCTCAAACCTCATCCATTCATATTTGCCCTGTTTTTACAAGCGCTCTGCCGCATAATCCGGTCGGCAGACACATCGGCTTTTGGTCGACCGGGCTTTTCATAATGTAGCATTCAAGGCCAAAAACGTCTCGGAACAGCTCTGGTGTAAATACTTCAACAGGGGCACCGGCGCTGTATACTTTCCCGTCCAATATGCTGATTAAATAATCGGCGTACTGTGACGCCTGATTCAAATCGTGCAGTATCATGACAATTGTACGGCCATGCTCTCGATTCAGTTGTTTTAACAGCTCCAATACTTCAATCTGATGTGCGATATCCAAAAAAGTTGTAGGTTCATCAAGCAGAAGCAGATCCGTGCCTTGCGCCAAAGACATGGAAATCCAGGCTCTTTGCCTTTGTCCGCCGGAAAGGGCATCAAGCGTCCGATTGCGCCACTCCACCATTCCAGTAGCTTGTAAAGCCCAGTCAACCATGTCATGATCTTCTTTTGTATGCTTGGAAAGCAGTTTTTTATGAGGATGTCTTCCGAAGTAGCAAAGCTCCTCCACGGTAAGCCCTTCCGGCGCCTGGGGCGATTGAGGCAAAATCGCCATTTTTTTCGCGATTTCTTTTGACGGCTGCTTGTGAATTTCTTTTCCGTCCAGGTACACAGAACCCCTTTCAGGCGGCATGATTCTTGCCAAGGCTTTCAATATTGTTGATTTGCCGCAGCCGTTTGAGCCGATCAGAACGCTGATCTTGCCTTCTGGTATTTCCAAATCAATCTCGTTGATGATTGTCGATGTGTCATAAGAAAGTGTCAGCTTTTCCGCCGCTAGTTTCACCGTCATCATCCTCCTCTCACTTTTTTCGCGCTTCCTGTTTTAGTAAGTAAAGAAAATAAGGAGCGCCTAAAATCGCAGTCAATATACCAGCCGGTATTTCTACAGGCGGCATCAGCCCTCTGCCAAGGGTGTCAGAGGCCAGCAATATGATCGAACCCGCAAGCCCTGAAGCAGGGAGCAGATGCTTCGATTTTGTTCCGACAAGCCTTCTGGCAATATGCGGGGCTATTAAACCGATAAATCCGATTGAACCGACGACTGCCACACAGCTGCCGGCAAGGCCGACAGCTGCAAATATTAAAATAAACCTGAGACGGGCCGACCGCTCTCCCAAACCGTCGACAAGCTCATCCCCAAGGGACATTAAATCAAGCTTGGACGCCAAAAAGAAGAGAATCGGCAAAAATATCATCAGCCATGGAGCAAGGAGCTTGATTTCATCCCAGTTCCTTCCCCACAAGCTCCCGGTTACCCAAATCAAAGCGGCATTGACATCCCCCGGAAACTTGACCATCATATATTGCATGCCCGCGTGGCAAACCGAGCCCAAGGCGATTCCAACCAACGCAATCGTTGAAGGCCTGGCATTTTTTTTACGCACGAATATTATTAACAATACAGCAACCAGGCCAGCTCCGGCAAATGCAGATAACGGCAAAACGATAAGAGGCACAGCGGGGAAAATCAGGATGACGACCATCGCCGCCAGGCTGGCGCCCTTCGTTATTCCAATAACATCGGGGGATGCAAGCGGATTTCTGATCACCCCCTGCAAAATCGCACCAGAAACGCCAAGACCTGCTCCGGCCAAAACCGCCAAAATCACCCTTGCAAGCCGATATTTTTGAATAATAAACTGATATTCGCCACTGATCCCGAACAGATTTTTCAACACGTCACCAGGTGCGATATAAAGCGCCCCATAACCCATGCTGATAATGACGCAGGCAATCATGACTAGAAAAAGAAAAATGATCATCATGTAAGGATGTTTAATATGGAGACTCTTTTTCACCTTGAATTCCTCTCTTTCCTCGCCAAATACAAGAAAAACGGAGTTCCGAGAACGGCTGTCACAATACCGACGGGAGATTCATACGGAAAGGCGATAAACCTTGCGAGTACATCGGCATACACAAGCAGCAGGGCCCCGAACAAAGCGGTAAACGGGATGACGAATTTGTAATTTTCGCCTGCCAGTTTCCGGACAATATGCGGTACCATCAGACCGACAAATCCGATCGGCCCAGCAACGGCGACGGAAGAACCGGCAAGGATCAGGATCAATATGCTGACGAGCGCTTTGATTCCTTTTGTATTTTGGCCAAGCCCTTTTGCCGTTTCATCACCCAATCCAAGAATGGAAACCGCTCCGGAGAAAATGACAGCGAGTCCAATACCGATGATTGTGAACGGCAAGACAACCGATACATCTTGCCAATTGCTCCCGTCAATCGCCCCGGTCATCCAGTACAGTACATCACCCGCAGATTCGTTCAGAATGATGATCCCCTGTGTAAATGAAGATAGAAAAAGGTGGACTGCCATACCGATCAGTGCCAGTTTTACCGGCGTCATTCCCCCTGAGGAAGAAAAAGAATACACAATGAAACCTCCGGTTGCGGCACCGATGAGGGCAAAACCGACAGAAGAAAAAGCGTTTAGATGAGGGAACAACACGATTGATGCCACCACAGCCAATGATGCCCCCGCATTCACTCCAAATAGCTGCGGAGAAGCCAGCGGATTTCTCGACATAGCCTGCATCAAAGCCCCTGCCACAGCCAGGTTCGCTCCGACAAAAACGGCGATCAGCGTTCTCGGAAGCCGAAGTGTTGTGATGATCAGCTGTTCTTTCGAATGATCCAAGACCACCAGCGATTTTAAAGCGGCGGCAAAGCTGATGTGTGATGCCCCGACCGACAAGTTTAAACCGATGCCCGCTATGAATAAAATAAAAGCAGTGATAAAAATAACAAATCTGTTTCCTGAAACATTCAATGGCCCACTTCCTTACTGCATCCTTGATAAAACAAGAAGAAGCAAGGAATAGCCCCGCTTCTTATGTTCATTATTTGCCGTACACTTTTTGGATCAAGTCTTTTGACAGCTTTTCGCTTGAACTGATTCCCCTGAATCTTGTCCAAAGATCCCGGTCAGCCTCGTAAACTTGACCATTTTTGACGGATTTCAGGTTCTTCCAAATCGGATTGTTCTTCCAGTCATCAACAATCGTATGCCCTTCATTGCTGGATATAAACAAGAAATCCGGATTAATTTCGCTCAGTTGTTCCAAGCTGACATCTTTATACGCTTCTTTTGACTGGACCGCATGTTTAAAGCCGAGCTCCTCCATAATCTCCCCGTCATAGGAGGATGACGTATGAATGTTAAAAGAATCAGTTCGGGCCACACCGAGCAGAATCGTGCGTTTTTCGTTTTTAGGCAATTTGCTTTTAAGCCCGTCCATTTGCTTCTGATGTTCGGCTAAGCCCTGTTTTCCTACTTTTTCTTTATTGAGGGCTTTAGCGATTGTTTGGAAGCCGTCAATCGTTTCTTGATAAGTCGCCTCTCTGCTCTTTAGAACAACCGTAGGCGCGATCTCCTTCAGATCCCGATACACATTTTTGTGGCGCTCAGCGTCTGCAATGATTAGATCAGGTTGAAGAGAACTGATGATCTCCAAATTCGGCTCACTACGGGTTCCGACCGATGTATATTCGATCGGTCCGCCGACAAGCTTTTCGATCATGTTTTTTTTCTTGTCATCCGCTATTCCAACGGGCTTTACACCCAATTTTGTTACCGCGTCAAGAAAAGAAAGCTCCAAAACGACAACCCTCTTTGGGGTTCCTTTTACATGGGCTGTTCCAAGCTCATGCTTAATCTCTCTTCCTTCTCCTTGTGAGGTTTCACTGTTCTCTTTTTGGCCGGTGGAACATCCCGACGCAATGATTAGAATCACGGCCAAAATACCGAACAGTACGTATAATTTTCTGCTGTATGTCAACATCAATCTCATCCTTTTCCGTTTTAATTTAAAATGATAATCATTATCATAATTAAAATATCTAAATTTTTATTAAAAATCTAGTTTTTTTAATTAAAAAAATAAGTTTTAACCGTTTTCGCACATGAATAAAAACGGTTTTCAATCACGCATCAGTCCAGTTAGCCCACGAAAAACCTGCTTGAATAATTTCTTTTGCTGTTTGTATATTCAATTTAATTCCCCTTTCTCTTATGTGTTTGTTTCTAATAATTCAATGGATTCCAGAATTTATTGAAAATGATCCATTGCATGATCAAAACCTGCCTTGTATTCCCTGTTGTAATGGAATTCAAAATCAGTAATTTGAAACAAGTTCCGATCCGCAGTAAGCGCATGTTTTCATATAAGATCACTCCTTAATTTAAAAACCCGAACAAAACTGCTACGCTTGCTCCAGAAAACTTAATCAAAACACGAATGAAAAATTGTGGTCAGCTTTCAGTTCCTTGTTTATTCACGAACGAAGCAGACTGTAACTCTGGGTAACTGTAACAAATTGTGCTTTATCACGGAGTCATCGTTAGTAGATTTGCTTCATCAGCAATAATAGGTAGGTACTTTTTTTCTTTCTTCTTTTTTTGACGTTTATTCATAAACAATCTCCCCTAATTAATTTTTCTTGTCTCATTCGCAGTTACTCATACGCTCCAGTATTTCTTTACGTAGCAAAGCCAAGTAATTTTGTTCTTCTACCGTATGAAATCCTTTCCTATTAAAAGAGCTATAAGCCTCTAACAGTTCAACATTAACCATGCCTTTTGGTTCTTTTTTATCATCCATATTTATTGTAAATCCTCCTTAATTTGAAGATTAGTCGTCATCTTCATCCAATTAAATAAATTTACATCTGCTAACTTTAAAACCATTTTTTGCAACTGGATTAATTTATTAGTTGGTTTACGAAAAACCAGCATGAGTTGCCTCTAGGACTCCAGTATTTCTTACACCACCTCACAAAAATTTTAACAACTGATCACCAATGATTTTAGCAAATACAAAGCATGTTATTATTACAATTGTGAAGATTAAAGAATATAGTCTTACCGTAGCCTTTTGGCTTCCTTTTTTATTCATTTAATTCCTCTTTTCCATAGGGTCTGACAATGTTTTTCACTGTATTACTCTTTGCACTTCTTAAAGTTTCTTCTATTTCCCGAATTTCAAACTTTAAATTGTCTATCTCTTTTCTCAAAATTCTCTCCCCTTTATTATTTTTTATTTAAATAGTGTTCCTTTAATGATTCGCCATATGGTTTGTTGACTCCTAGCATGATAATTCGTCATGAGTTTACTTCGTTGAAGCAAGGTATGGTTTGCTCTAAAACCCATCTTCTTAACTTTCCTTTTCATTCTCTAGATCTTTTATCCTCTGATTTATTTCCCTCCCGATTGACCAGAAATAATAAGCAATATAACACAAAATAAGTAAAAAAATTATCGTTATTATGTTAAGAACAAGTTCACTCACTGAATGGAAATCAGTAATAGTACCAATTACTAATATCGTCATAATAGCAGCAATTACTAATATCATTATAAATGTGATTAACTTCATGAACAAATCCATGAAGCCTCTCCTATACTTAGATTTTTTATATGGAATCTTCATTATTATTTACATTCTCCTTTTGCTTGTATGCTTTTGTTCGCTTAAATAAATATCGTCCAGCTCACACAAGCTCATTATAGATTTACTGGTCCTCTGTTAGCTGCCGTTATACTTTAAGCTGTTTCCTGGTATTAGCGTCATATATAGCGAAATAAATGTAATTCCATTCGAAAGGTAAATGTGGTGCCACTCTTACAATAAACCCCGAATCACTTGTAAGGGAACCTCGTATCAAAATCTTCTAATCCATAACTATTCATAAAGCTCTTGGAGATTTGCCAATACTGTTCCTTACATTGCTCAAGTTCTGTTTCATACTGGATGTAAAGCTCTCCAATTGCCGGAATAACCGAAGCTGTTTTATGTTGATATTTTCCTAAGCCAGCACTAGTAGCTTTAATAAATATGGCTGCCACTTTCTGGTCAATTTCCTTGTTTCTTTTGTATAAGATTTGAATAAAGTCATGCAATTTTTCATATCCACGATTTCCTAACCATCCATCTATTCCATTATTCATTACCTGGTAATCCATATACTCTATTAATTCTTTTTCTTTTTCATTGATCATTTCTTTCGCCTCTTTTCTTTCGTGTTTTAACGCGATGTTTATTTCTTATGTTGGTTGTATCTTCATATAATTTTTCTCAAAATAGTAGTCGCATAACCGCTTTAAAAAAATTAATTAAAACACTCAGAGCATCTACTGGTGAGCCCGAACCTGAGAATATTTCTACATCGAGGTTAAATAGCTCTTTTAAATAATTTCTATATGAATCTACAAACATTACAATCATTATGTAAAATAAATAATAAAGCAATGATCAGTCCTTTGGTTAAAATGTTGATGATTGAATTAATCCTAGTCAAAGCTTTCTTCATTGGAGTAGAACTTCTAAACAAAGCTTCCTTAATTGATTTTGTTTGTATCAAAATTTGCTGATCATTAAAATAGCCCACTAAAGGTATATCAGAGCCTTCCTTAAAGGAAAATGCAACGTTCTCTGGCCGCGTTTTATCTTTGTCAATAAATCTAAAAATGTCATTACTTATGTCATTCAGAATAAAATCATTCTTGTAAGTATGATTGTAACTATTGTCTAGCTTTGATTCCTCCAACATTAAATTAAAAATAGCCTCCAGCTTGCTTACAAAGTCATTATAGAATTGCTTGTCATCTGTTTGCTGCTGCGTGTACACTTCAAGCAATCTCCTGATGTTAGTATCAAGAGCATGATCATAGAGATCCCTTGCAATCAGCTTTATTTCATCAATAGGGATGTCCATAAAATCACTCCTTATTTTTTTAATATGATTAATCCCCTTTAATTTCAACACTGTTATTTTTAAATCGAAGTAAAACATTATCTCCCTGCTTATAAGATTGGTAAACATCCTCGTCAACAACTAAAGTTATGGTTTGCCCCCCTGAATATACCCGTAAAGTTAGTTCCATCTTCTCTTTACTCTGGTAGCTTGGGGTTAATGTCATGCCTGGTAAACTATTACCTAACATAACTGGTGCCACCAAGTAATCTATTTCATGTTCTGTCCAGACATTAATTTTCTTATCTACTATAAGACCTTTTTTGATATTTTTTTCGGCCTCACTCTTCTTTTTTTCATCTCCCATCTTCACAATGTGTTTGATCTTTGTATACTCTTTATCATAATTTATTATGTATGTTCCTTGGTTGGTCAATGCTTTATAGCTGTCATCGGCCCCTTTATAGGTTTCTAACAAAATAGAACTTTCCGGTTGATCTAGTTTTTTGCTTACTAATTCATACCTCATTTTTTCTTTATCTGGGGAATCTTTTAAATCAGAAACCAACCATATCAGTTGTACACATAGAAAGAAAAAGGCAAGTAAACCAATTATTGTTCTTAACATAGTATATCCTCCTATATCTTTTGATACCACTACTTAAGTGCAAATCCTTGCTGGAATCACGATGAAAACCCTTACTTTTTGACTAGAAGACAACAAAAAATGCAGTCTCCCATGCTGGGGCTGCATTTTTTGTTCATGATTCATTGCATGTAGCTTACATATAACGAGCGGTGACCATTTTCTTTCTAGTGTAAAATTCTACTCCGTCAGTTCCATTGGCATGCAAGTCTCCGTAGAAAGAATCCTTCCAGCCAGAAAACGGAAAGAATGCCATTGGTGCGGGTACACCGATGTTTACGCCGAGCATACCCGCTTCGATGTTTTCGCGAAATTCTCTTATGCTCGATGCACTGTCCGTATACAAGCAGGCACCGTTTGCAAATTTTGATTGATTGGCCAGGTCGATTGCTTCTGCTAATGAAGAAACACGGACAATTGATAAGACTGGGGCGAAAATCTCGTCCTGCCAAATTTTCATTTGATTTGTGACATGATCAAAGATTGTCGGTCCGACGAAATACCCTTCTCCATTTGTTTCGTGATCTTGCCGGCCATCACGAATGAGGCTTGCTCCTTCTTCAATCCCTGACTGGATGTATTGAAGCGTTCGTTCTTTATGTTCTTTTCGAATGACTGGACCAAGAAAGACGTCTTCATTGATCCCGTTTCCAATGACGAGCTCGTTTGATTCATCAACTAATTTTTGAATCAACTCATCAGCCACTTCTTCTTCCACTGCGACAACGGCCGCGGCCATGCAGCGCTCTCCTGCTGATCCGAAGGCAGCCCCGATGATTTGTTTGGTTGCCGCGTCTAAATCCGCATCTTTTAGGACAATGGAGTGATTCTTTGCGCCTGCAAGCGCTTGGACACGTTTGCCATGCTCTGTTCCTTTTTTATAGACATATTCTGCGACTGGCTGAGAGCCGACAAACGATATGGCTTTGACCTTTTGATGTTCGAGCAGGCCATTGACGACATCGTGAGCCCCATTGACAATGTTGAGAACACCTTTTGGAAGACCTGCTTCTTCAAACAGCTCTGCTAACCGTGCCGCAAGAATAGGTGTTCGTTCTGAAGGTTTTAAAACAAACGTATTTCCGCAGGCAATGGCAAGCGGGAACATCCAGCATGGAACCATCATTGGAAAGTTAAATGGCGTAATACCGCCGATGACGCCAATTGGATAGCGGTACATGCCTGATTCAAGTCCAGTCGCAATATCTGGCAGCTGTTTTCCCATCATTAAGGTTGGTGCGCCCGCAGCAAATTCCACACATTCAATCCCGCGCTGCACTTCTCCTTTTGCCTCAGTTACACTTTTTCCATTTTCAATCGTTATGAGTTCAGCCAGCTCATCCCAGTTCTCAACGAGTAACTGCTGGTATTTAAATAAAATGCGTGCACGCCGGGGAACAGCTGTCTTAGACCAAGTGGTAAACGCTTCTTGTGCTGCTTGTACCGCACGTTCGACATCTGCTTTTGTTGAAAGCGGCACTTCCGCGATTTTTTCGCCAGTAGCTGGGTTATACACTGCCTCTGTTTGACTTGTTTCTGCCTCAATCCATTGTCCGACAATATAATTTTTCAACGTTTGTACATCTGTTTTGGTCATGTTCCCTCTCTCCTCTTTGTTAAAGAATGTCATGCTTAAAGGGTGTGTACGTATCGTCATTGTCTCATCTAATGGGCATTCATCTGTATACACTCTTTGTTAAATCAAACGGCAGTTTTGGTTTACGTTGTGATAAACTGCTTTAGTCAGGCTCTTGTTCAACACAGTTTGGATGGGTTTTAACATATGACATCAGAATGCCAAAAATTCATGGTTTATTTTTGATTAACTATCGGGTAACTTTAGAAAAATCATAATAATTAAAATGGGTCTCAGTCAATCCTCTTTTTTCTTCAAAAGAAAAACCTGATGCACGGTGCATCAGGTAGAGTCTGGTTCATTTCTGTTATTTGGTTGATGCGGCATATTGATTTGGTTCTATATAATTTGGCAGCATTTCTCCATGTGAAGAGCTCCCGCTTCTTGCATTCTTTTCATAAACGTTGTTTGTCTTTCGTCCTCAATCACAGCATTACCTTCGAAATAATGCTCGCGCTCTTTCCCGCCAATATAGCCTAGATGTGTATAGCCGAGAGATTGCAGATGACGAATGGAACGATCTGCTGCTCTGACAAAGTCCACATGTACACAATCATACAAATCTTCATCCGCATAATGATTGATAAAAACAATGTGTTCCATTCGATTTGTCATTTTTTCAACCGTATCGGGGCTGATTCGTCCAATGACGATTAAGCCGTCAATTTCCTTTAGCATCGCCCCTTTATCCATGCTTCTTAGGCGAAAGGTATGGAGAGTGGACAAGCCTTGTTTGGCATATTCTTTTTCAATTCCTTTTCGAATCGATGAAAAAAAGGGATCATTTAATTCTTCGTCTATGGATTGAGCGACAACGACACCGATGACTGGGGATTCAGATGGGCTTTTTTCTTCTGATTGATCGGCTTTTCTTGCTCTCACTGGGGTATAGTTTAACTTCTTAGCAATGTCGAGGATGTTTTGTCTCGTTGTGTGTGAAACGGCAAGCGTTTGATCGCCATTTAACACACGGGATACAGTGGAAACGGACACTTTTGCATCATGAGCAATATCTTTGAGTGTGGTCATAGGCAAACTCCTCATCGTTATTTGACTAAATATTTACTAAAGATATTTGAAGGTTAACATATTAATAAAGCGCTTTCAATTGTCAATTTGTGATTTTTATTTTGTTTTTGGGTAAGTTTTGGTGAGTGAATTATGTTTTAGTAAAATTTGCGTAAAAAAGAGGATGGTTTCATCCCCTTTTTTACTAACTTGATTCAATTGAGGCTGTTTCTTTTGCAAACAATTACTTCATTGTTTCCCAAACATAGTCGAGTTCTTTATGAAGTCCAAATAAACCTGAGGTACCGAGGATGTAAATCTCATTTCCAGCCTCAGCAAGCAGCCGCAACGTGCTCTCGTTACAAGAACCATCTACTTCAATTGAAAACGAGTATCCTCCGTGTTTTTTGATATCTATTTTCGTGCAAGCGGTATACAGTGAATCTGCGACAAGTGCAGGGTTTATTTTAACACCGATGATGATTGGATCAGTCATTGGCAGTATGATTGGCGGAACGATGCAGACGAAAGTGCTTTTCAGACGTCTTATGACTATTTCTGTCATTTCATGTTTCGCTGGGATGCTGCTGCTTGCCAATATGTCACCAGATACAGCAAGACTGCGGCTCACACTCTTTATGATGATATCAGGCTTTGGCGTCGGGTTCAGCTTCTCCCTTCTGCCGTCAGCTTCAATGAATGATCTTGAGCCGCGCTACCGAGGCAGTGCAAACCCGGCCAATTCATTTATGAGATCACTCGGGAGGACGCTCGGTGTCACGATTTTCGGGACGATTCAAACCAATGTGCTGACAAATCGTTTAGCTGATGCCTTTAACGGAATGAAGGGAGCCCAATCTCAAGTAGGCGATCCACAGGCTATTTTCCTAGAAGGTGTCCGCTCACAAATTCTTAAATAAAGTCATCGATGCGATGTCACAAAGTATTACTTACGTATATTTGCTTGCATGATTCCCGATTGCACTTGCGGCGATTACGGTCGTATTTATGGGAAATGCAAAAAAGCAGAGCGATAGCGGCTCTGCTTTTTTTCGTCTCATTGATATAATGGATGGGCTTTGCCCTCACTGCCAACGATTCGTATTTTCGATTGGACCATGTCTTTTGCTGCTTGTTTTGCTTTTTGTAAATACATACGCGGATCTAAGCTTTCAGGTTCGTTTGAGAAATGATCACGTATCGCCTCGGAATATGCATTTTTCAGTTCAGTTGAGACATTCACCTTTGCCATACCAAGTGCAACGCATCGCTTGACATCCTCATCTGGTACAGCAGAACCACCGTGCAGGACAAGTGGTACATCAACAAGCGCTGCAATTTGTTCAATGCGGGCAAAGTCAATATTCGGCACCCCTTTATAAATGCCATGGGCAGTACCAATCGCAGGCGCTAAAGTAGGCACCCCAGTTTCTTCTACAAATTGGCGGCATTCTGATGGAACGGCTTTTTCAGCATCCTTTTCGTCGACGACGATATCATCTTCTACGCCGCCTACCTTGCCTAGCTCTGCTTCGACATTTACACCGACTTTTAAGGCAAGATCCACGACTTCTTTTGTGCGGCGTACATTTTCTTCATATGAGTGCATAGATGCATCGATCATAACGGATGTATATCCAGCTCTGATACAGGTGAGAATCACATCAAAGTCTGTGCAGTGATCCAGGTGAAGACCGATTGGGATTTGATATTGATCAGCCGCCGCCTTCACTGTATCTGCAATCGCTTTTGCTCCAAGAGATTGAACCGTTCCAACCGTTGTTTGCAAAATCACAGGTGACTTTAATTCTGCAGCAGTTTCGAGCACCCAATAGATACTGTCAAAGGAGTGTACATTGAATGCCACAATTCCGTATTTTTCTTTTTTCGCAGCCTCAAGCATTGGTGTTGTTGAAAGTAAAGGCATGATCAAACATCCTCTCTAGTTAAAATATCCGTTTCTAATACAGCAAGCATGTCTTCATTTGTTCTTGTTTCCAGCAGTTTTTGACGTTTCGTTTCATCCATTAAGCCTCGTGAAAGGGCTGAAAGTGCTTTTAAATGAGTCGTCCCTGCTTCACTTTTAGGGATCAGTAAGGATAAGAAGAAAAAGCAAGGCTTCCCATCAAAAGCGTCCCATTCAATTCCTGTTTCCGTGCGGACGATCACAAGTGCTGGTTTCGTGATGTCTTCTGTTTGTGTATGCGGAATGGCAAATCCATCTTGAAATCCGGTTGTACTAAGTGCTTCCCTTTCCGCTAAGCCTTTTTTGACATCCTCTGGTGAGGTGCAAATACCTGCTTTATAGGCAATGTCTGCAATGGCTGCGAACACGCCAGCCTGTGAAGAAGCTGTTTCGTGAAGATTCATATAGATATGTTCCATCATTTCTCTTCCTTCCTTTTAAACTGCTGGTTTGTCTATTTTTTTACGGTAAAGTCCGTAGAGAATCGCACCTACGAGTGATCCGATTAGTATGGAAAGCACCCATTGGAATGCACCTGTGACGACTGGAAGTACAAGGAACCCGCCGTGCGGAGCTGGAACCTGTACGCCAAAGAGATACGTCAATATAGCAGAGATAGCCGAGCCAAACATGATAATTGGCAGGACAACGACCGGGTTTTTTGCCGCAAATGGGATGGCTCCTTCTGTAATATGTGTCGCCCCCAGAATATAGTTGATTGCCCCTGCATTTCGTTCTTGTGGCGTGAAATGTTTTCGGAAAATCGTTGTAGCAATCGCAATGATAAGCGGTGGTGTGATACATGCTGCTGACACACCTGCCATGAAGTAAAGGTTCCCTTCTGCAAGTAAAGCCGTTCCTGTGACATAGGCTGCTTTGTTAAAGGGTCCTCCCATATCAAATCCACACATCGCTCCAACAATTAAGCCTAAAAGCAGAGGGTTTGTGGATTGTACAGATGAGAGAAAATCCATTAAGGAATTATTTAGCCCTGTGATTGGAACTAACAGCGGGGTCATGACAGCCCCGATTAAGAAAATACCGATGACAGGATAGATGAAGATCGATTTTAATCCATCAAGTGATGCTGGTAATTTTTGAAGCAAGAATTGAAGCAATAAAATGATATATCCTGCTGCAAAACCTGCGATAATACCGCCTAAGAAACCAGCACCTCCATCATTTGCAAGGAGACCCCCTATAAATCCAACGACCATCCCTGGGCGTCTTGCGATTGAATCAGCAATAAATGCTGCTAAAATTGGCACCATTAAGCTGAAGCCAAGTCCGCCAATGCTTTTCAAATAGGCAGCAAACGGATGATACGTTTCGTGCTTAGGATCAGCAGAGTAGATACCAAATAAGAAAGAAAGGGCAATTAAGACCCCGCCTCCAACGACAAATGGCAGCATGTGTGATACACCATTCATTAAGTGCTTATAGATGGTGTGTATCCATTTATTTGCCGACTTTTGTTGAGAGGATGAAGGAGCAGATGGTTTTTCTGTTCCAGAAGCTCTTCCTTTCACTTGATGAACGGGAGCATCGCCGTTTATAATGCTCTGGATCAGCTCAGCCGGCGTGCGAATCCCTTTGGCTACAGGCACTTCAATAAGTGGTTTGCCGTGAAAACGGTCTGTATGCACATCTTTGTCGGCTGCCACAATGACTCCATCTGCTTCCATAATGTCTTGATCAGTTAAAGCGTTTTCAATTCCTACTTGACCATGCGTTTCGACTTTAATGTCGACCCCTAGCTGCTCAGCAGCGATTTTTAATGCTTCAGCTGCCATGAATGTGTGTGCAATGCCTGTTGGACAGCCGGTTGCAGCGACAATTTTTTTACGGCTCATATGTTATTCCCCCTTATATCTTCTGAATGTGTACTTGCTCAATCAATGAATCAATATCATGTAAATCACTTAAGCCTTTCGAAAACGCAGTAGAGGCCCCCGTTGCAATCCCGTAGCGTAAGCACTCTTCAGGTAAGTGTCCTTCAAGGTGTTTACTAAGAAAAGCTGCGAGCATCGCATCTCCAGAACAAGCTGTGTTTACGACAGTGCCTGTTGGTGCATTTCCTTTAAACACTGCGTCCTTCGTAATGAATAAAGCCCCTTCCTCGCCTCGGGAAATAAGCACTTGCTCTGCACCCATCTCAATGAGCTTTTCTCCTGATTGAATGAGTTCTTTTTCTGACAAAGGATGTGTTTTGCCGAAAAAAGCAGCAATTTCTTCTTCATTCGGTTTTAGTAAATACGGCTTGTATTGAAGCGTCTCAAGAACTGCTGCTGAGCTTGTGTCTAAAATGAACTTGACCTTCTGTTGATGGCAAATAGCTGCTACTTCTGAAAAAATGCTGGCAGGAACGCCTTTTGGCAGACTGCCTGACATGATGAGGATGCCTCCCTGCGGGATAGCCGCAATTTTCTCACGAAAGGCGTGAAGCGCTTTTTCTTCAATTGCAGGGCCCTGATTCACGAGCTTGTATTCTTCTGTCGTATTGATAAAAACATTAATTCGTGTGATTCCTTCAACCGAGATAAAATCGGTCTGAATGGAGAGATCCTTTAAAGATTGTTCAATATAAGAGCCTGAAAACCCAGCGATAAATCCTAATGCAGTGCTGGTGAAGCCATATTTCTTTAGCATAATTGACACGTTCACGCCTTTTCCATTCGGCTGATAATCTTCATCTTCTGTGCGATTGACTGCATTTGCCCGCATTTCTTTTAATGCAATATATAGGTCAATAGCAGGATTTAAGGTGCAGGTATAAATCAATTGGTTTCACCTTCTTTCTTTTCTCTAAAGAAAGTATCTCATACGATTCAGTGAAAATGTTTTCAGAATGTGTAAAGGTTTTCATGAGAAAAAGCCTTCCAGATCAAAGTCTCGAAGGCTTTCTTGTTGGTTATTTCATTCGGATCACATAAGCATCAAGTAAAATGCGGGCAATGACATGAAGAGACAGGCGGGATCTGACTTCATAATCTGGGAAAAAAGATTGTTCCCCTTTATATCCGACTAGTGTCATATCTGATATTTTGCTTAATGTAGAATCTATTCTTGTCGTAAGCGTAATAGTTGTGACTTGCTTCATGCTGAGGTTTTGACACGCTTCAACAAGCTCAGCTGTTTCGCCATTTAATGAAACAAAGATGGCAAGCTCACTTTTATCAATGTCTCGCGATTTCAGCCGAATGATATTCGGATCGTCGTGTACTTCACATGTTTTCCCGATGAGCTGTAATTTGATGGTCATCTCTTTGGCGATCATCTCTGAGAAGCCCCTGCCGAAAATATAAATTTTGTCTGCATTATGTATTTTTTGAACGGCATCTTCAATTTGTCCAATACTTTGCAGCTGTATCGTTTTTAAAACCTCTTCTTCATTTTTCCGAATTGCTAGTTTGATGTCTTCATCAATATTTTTGAGCTGGTCGCTTGCATCTGTCATTTTCTTTTCTTGTTTCAATCGATATTTAAAGGATGTATAGCCATTATAGCCAATTTTTTTCATCAGCCTGACAATCGTGGCAGTCGATACATTGGCTCTTTCGCTTAAAGTGACAATGGATAAGGTGGAGATATCCTCTAAATGCTGGTGAATATAATTGAGTAAATATCGTTCTGTTTCACTTAACGTTTGATATACATCACTTGGGATGTTAAATAATGATTCATTCAATTCGATTCCCCCTTATTCATTTCATACTATAATTAAATGCCCAATAAAAACAAGATGATTCTTTTGTCATGTATTTAGATGAAAGGCGAAAATGAGTGAAATTTTATTTTTGACATAAACTAAAGAAAAGTCGTGTCTTTGTGAAAGGAGCTGATCCGTATGCTTCATCTTTTGTTTTTTCTGATCCTTCTCTATGTCGTTTATGTTTTTTTGACCGCATTTGTTTTGTTTTATTTACCGATCCAAAAAACATGCAAAGAACATTGTATCTATAAAGCCTCTTCGATCTCAGGCGACGATCAGGGTACAAATCAAGTGATGCTTCTTGACGATGGATTTGAGTCTGGTCAGGCCAGAATCCAAATGATTCGTGAGGCAAAGAGGATGATCCGCCTAAGTTATTATTCCATTCAAAAGGGAAAAACAGCCGAATGGGTACTAGGTGCTTTAATTGAAGCTGCTGATCGAGGGGTGAAAGTTCAGCTGCTTTTAGACGGCATCTGCCACAGTTTGCGTGGACCGCTGAAGCATTTACGATATGCCGTGGCAAATCACCCGAACATGGTCATTCGTTTTTATGAGCCCTTTCGGTTATTTAAGCCATGGACGTGGCATAACCGCCTTCATGATAAGCTGCTGCTGGTAGATGGCCGAGTGGCTGTGATGGGCGGAAGAAATATCGGTGATAAATACTTTGCAGATCAGCCCCCGAAAGACTTTGCATTTGACCGCGATGTGCTGCTTTATAACGACAAAAAAGGAAAAGTATTAGATGAAATGGAGCAATACTTCGTTTATTTATGGAATCATGACTTTACGAAAAGAACAAAGGCTGTGTTCTCCAAACAAAAAGCAAAGAAAGGCTTAAAACTAAGAAAGAAACTGCTTAGATCCTATCAGGAGGCAGTGCATGCGAAAGAACCTTTTGTGATGTCGTCCTTTAATTGGGCAGCAGATGGCACCTCAGTAAAGCAGATTGCATTTTTTACAAATCCTGTGGAGCGCTTCAATAAGCGTCCTCTTGTGCTCAAAAAACTAAACGATCTAGCCCACCGGGCAAAGCGTTCTGTGCTCATACAGACGCCTTATGTCATCCCGACACGACCCATGAAAGACGGCCTCACTCCCTTAGACAGCGGGATTCAAACGACAGTTGTTACGAATTCTCTTACAGCGACGCCAAATCCGTTAGCTTTTGCAGGTTACTTAAGCACGAAAAAGGAACTGATGAAAACAGGCGTTCATTTGTACGAATATGAAGGCCCGTATTCCATTCATGCGAAATCAATGGTCATTGATGATTATTTAAGTATTATTGGCACATATAATTTAGATGCGAGGTCTAGTTTTTTAAATACAGAGTCGATTTTGGTCATTGATAGTGCCCCTTTTGCGCTATCACTTACTCAGGCAATAGAACGTAAAATTGCCTATAGTATACTTGTCGCGAAGGACAAAGCAGCCTATAAAGCGCAGTCCTATGGGCAGAAAAAAAAGCCTTTGATGAAAAGGCTCCTTATAAATGGTTTATCCGCGATCACTGTTCTATGGCGGCGGTTGATCTAAAGGGCAGCTTACTCTTGTGGCAGCCCTTTTTCTTCTGATTGCTCCTCTTCTGCTGACTCCAATTTGGTCAATTTAAACACCAAGATCCCCGCAACAATCACAATGACACCTAATAGTTTTGCAGGAGAAAATTCCACTTTCTCTAACCCAAGCCAGCCAAGCGAATCGAACAAAAGCGCAGAGCCGAGCTGTGAAATCAGGACAATCGAGATTCCATAAGTCGGACCAAGACGTTTGATGCTTTGAACGAGGCAGATGACCACCCCTACTCCAATGGCTCCGCTCATCCAGTACCACGCTTCCATATGTCTTAATTGAAACATGCCGATTCCTTCTAGCAAAAGACCCATCAAAAGTGAAGCAATAAAGCCCATACCTAGAACGAGAGTGGTCGTTGACCAAGAGCCTGTCTGCTCATTGACCTTACTGTTAAAAATGGTTTGTAAGCTGACGAGTGCGCCAGCCGTGATGGCTAATCCTATTCCTATGATCATGTCTGAATCCCTTCATTTCTTCTATTCATAAATGTTTCGCTCCGCTATTTCTAAGAGTCCTTCCCGGTCAAGAATCGTAATCTTCCCTCTTCGCCTCTCTATCAGCCCTTTTTCACAGAATTGCTGAATCACCCGGTTAATATGACGGTAGCTTGTACCAATTAAGCTCGCCGCATCAGTAAGACGAAGTGCGCTTGCACTGTTATCCCCTGTTAACACAGACAATAAGTAGCTTGCGAGTCTGACCTCTACAGGATATAAAAGGTGGAAGCTCAAATCGTTTGATTTCGTATAAAATTTGTTTGTGATGCCCTTTAGTAAAAAGGTTAACACACGGGGGTCATCCTTCGCATGGCGCATGAGCGCTTGATGAGAAATCCTTAGCATATGTACTTCTGTGACAGCCTCCACTGTATTGACCATATCTGTCTGCTGAATGTATTCAATATCTCCAATCGCTTCAAGAGGATGTTTAAAACAAAGAATAAAGGTCTTCCCTTCTTTTGTGGTGGTGAAAATCTTTAATTTCCCTTGTACTAACAAGTACAAGTGCTCCCTCTGATCTCCCTTTGAACAAATCAGCTCACCTTGCTCATAGCGCCATAAGCTGACGTGTGATATGAGTTTCTGATGAAAGACGTTTTCTAATTCATGTGCCTTGAGATAAGAGGAAAATAGAGATTCATCATGGAGCTCCTCCATCTGACGTCCTCCTTTATAGCTTTAAAATGATGACGCCTGCGATCATCAATAGAATTCCTGCATAATGCGGCCATTTCATTTTCTTCTTCTGTACACCAAACCATCCTTTTGCATCGATTGCAAAGGTGAAAGCAAGCTGTGCAATGAGTAAAGCAGCGATGGTCAGAGTGACACCGATCATTTGAATCGCAGTGACTTCATTGAAAATAATAATGGCTGCAAATGCACCGCCTACTAAATAAAGCGGCTGCACCTTTTGATATTCCCTGAAGTGTCCGTCACGTACGATCAGGAAAATGATCAGTGCGATAATAAAACCGGTCAGCTGCGTGATGGTTGCCGCCTGCCATGTCCCGATATCCTGGCTGATTCTTGCGTTTGCTACGCCTTGCAGTGTAATACAAGCTCCTCCTAATAAAGCGAAAATAACACCTTTCATTCGTTCAAATGCTCCTTCTTTTTTCAGTCTAGTTCCATTAAATGATAGATGCCCTCATGTTGAAAAGGACATATGTCCCACTTTGCGTATTATATCAGAAACTTTTTCTTTTGCAGTTGCATCGTTTTAGATTTTTCACAGTGGGTACAGTTTTATATCACCTGAAAACAGAATATTGATTGGAATCACATATAAAAAGGAGACATGTCAGAATGAGAAAACAAGAGAAACATTTTATTAACGGAGAATGGATCGCATCAACAGGAAACGAAACGACGGAGGTCATCAATCCTGCTACAGAGGAAGTCATTGGCACCATTAGCTTAGGTACAAAAGAAGATTTAGATAAGGCAGTCAAAGCTGCTCGTGCCGCCTTTCCTTCTTTCTCAAAAACATCTCGAAATGAACGCGTAAAGATGCTGGAAAACATTGTGCGCGGCTACGAAAAGCGTAAGGATGAACTGATAGAAGTCATGACGCAAGAGCTTGGTGCACCGCTGAAAGTATCAGAAGAGGTTCATTACAAAATGGGATATGAACATTTTTCTAAAGCAGCGGAAGCACTTAAATCGTATACATTTACTGAGGACCGCGGCGGACACACCATTATAAAAGAAGCGATTGGTGTCAGCGGATTGATTACACCTTGGAATTTCCCGACGAATCAAACATCACTTAAAATCGCGGGTGCCATTGCAGCAGGCTCACCAGTTGTCTTAAAGCCTGCGGAAATTACACCTTTTGCCGCAATGATTCTTGCAGACATCATTGATGAAGCTGGCGTACCAAAAGGCGTCTTCAACCTAGTAAACGGAACTGGTGATGTCATTGGTGACGGCATTAGCTCCCACCCTGATATTGACTTTGTTTCATTTACGGGATCAGGTGCTGTCGGCTCTAAAATAATGGAAAATGCTGCAGACAATATTAAGAAAGTGGCTCTTGAGCTCGGAGGGAAATCCCCTCTTATTGTCTTAGATGATGCAGATGTGGATGAGGCAGCCGAAACAGCCGTTCATCATATTGCGATGAATACAGGTCAAGTGTGTTCCGCAGCCACACGTGTGCTGATTCCTGAATCAATGAAAGATGCATTTGAAAAAGCGCTGCTGAATGCCCTGCCGAAGTTTACAGTTGGTGATCCGCAAGAAGATCACGCCACTGGCCCGCTTGTCTCCAAAAAGCAATGGGATACCGTGCAGTCTTATATTGAAAAAGGAATTGAAGAAGGTGCGAACCTGCTTGCTGGGGGAACTGGTAAGCCGGACGGACTAGACAAAGGATATTTCGCCAAGCATACTATTTTCACAAATGTGAAAAATGATATGACCATTGCGCAAGAGGAAATATTCGGACCCGTCATGAGTGTGATCACATATCAAGACCTGGATCATGCACTTGAGATTGCCAATGATACAGTGTACGGTCTTGCTGGCTATGTGGTTGGAAAAGATGAAAAAACATTAAAATATGTAGCTGAACATATTCGTGCCGGTCAAATTACCATTAACAACGCCGAAACAGATTACTTTGCCCCGTTTGGCGGCTTTAAGCAATCTGGTATCGGAAGAGAATGGGGAGACTTCGGAATCGAGGAATATTTAGAAGTGAAAGCTGTGATGGGACTTCCAACAGCATAATTTGAAAAAAGGAGAAAAACTCTAAGGTTTTTCTCCTCAGGCTGTCGAGAAAATCTCGACAGCTTTATTTTTTTCCTTAAAGTTTCCATTTTTCCATTTATAATAGAGAAAAGCATACTAAAGGAAGGTGTTTTT
>Ga0209463_1000578_pt1 | contig 26881 bp, 23 predicted proteins | sample AgamicMgSfrz_FD_187169 | JGI IMG/M metagenome (GOLD analysis project Ga0209463, IMG submission 187169) | Agave microbial communities from Guanajuato, Mexico - Mg.Sf.rz (SPAdes) (version 2) | ecosystem: Host-associated > Plants > Phyllosphere > Phylloplane/Leaf | place: Guanajuato, Mexico... | reverse complement strand
TTTATAAATTTTTCTATCACTATAATCTATCCTTCCTCTGATTTTCCTCAGTTTTCTCATCCAGAATACGTTTAAGTTCGTTAATATCTTCTGAAGACAGCTTTTCTTCTTTTAAGAAATTTACAAGCAAAGGTTTAAATGCTGCACCATAGAAACGTTTAAGTAAAGATTTCGTTTCCACTTGTAAATAATTATCTTGGGATACCAAAGGATAATAAGCATACATACGTCCTTTATCTTGATGATAAGCAACTGCTTCTTTTTGGACTAATCGATTAATCAGCGTTCGAATTGTTTTGGGTTTCCAATCCATTTTCACCTCTAACGCTTCAATCACCTCATTTGCCGTTTGTGGAGAGTTCGACCATAGTACTTTCATAACTTCTAATTCAGCTTCCGAAATTTTAGGTAATTCTTTCATTGTTTAAAATTACACCTCTCTGTATTACATTTGTAATCCGCAACTGAATATTACACTTGTAATCTCGTGTTGTCAATCTTATTATAATTAAGCCTATATTAATACGTCAACATGATATTAAGTTTTATTTAATAAAAATAATATATACTTATTATTCATGTAAATTTTAAACATTTATGTAAATTTTATTCATTGATATTTGTGCATACAAGTAACTATAATCGTTACACCGAATTGAATAGATGTCTATTTAATATCAGCATCATCACAAACATATAAATATAAAAATAAAAAATCTCAATTTGGTAATACAATAGATTGGTAGAGGTGTATATTTTTATGAAGCGCAAATTAATCACAACAGGTCTTCTCGCAGGGGCTATATTATCCTATTCTTCTAGTATTTTTGCGGATACTCGAAAGTTTCCTGATGTTCAAAAGTGGGCAGAGCAATCTGTTAATTATTTATTGAAAAAACAAGCTATATCAGGTTTACCAGATGGTACCTTTGACTCAAACGCTACGTTAGATCGAGCTTCGGCTGCAACAATTATAACAAAAGCTTTAGGGATAAAAATTGATACAAAAGCCAAACCTTCCTTTACAGATACCCAAGGCCACTGGGCTACTCCATATATTGCTGCTGCTGAAAAAACGGGCATTATTAAAGGAGAAGGGAATGGAATCTTCAATCCATCCGGAAAAGTTACTCGTGCTGCCATGGCTACTATGCTAGTAAATGCTTATAAACTACAGGGTACAACAAATGATAATGGCCAAAGTAAATTTGAGGATTTAAAGGGGCATTGGGGAGAAAAGTATGCCAATATTTTAATTGACTTGAAAATTTCAAATGGTACTGATAACGGCTGGCAACCAAATAGATTCATCACACGAGCTGAAGCCGCTCAACTTACTGCTAAAACTGATATACTGTCTAGAGAGATGAATAGTGAATTAAAAGAAAAAGACTATACCAATACTAATATTCTTCTAAATCAGCATCAAAAACGTTCAGGTAAAGTAATTGAAAAAACAGAAGAAGGTTTAGTGGTTTCTGATGAAAACTCAAGTGTATACGCTATGGTTTCTTCCCCTGAGATCCTTAGAGATATTCAGATTGGGGATACCGTTACCATTTATGCTCCTATGTTTATAGGCTCAATACCAGGTGAACCAGATACTGCTAAATATGCTATTGTTCAAAAAGAAAATGAGGAAAACGTGTTAAAAAAACAATATAAAATGCACACTGGAAGTGTAATCAATAAAACGAAGGAAACTGTCCAAATTTCTAGTGAAGGCCTGACTGTTACTGCTGTTGTTTCTTCTGAAGTGCTTGAGGATATTCAAGTTGGGGATACAGTTACTATTTATGGAGCATCTTTTATGAGTAATATGGCAACTGGTGAATTATCTGCTAAAGCTCCAATCATTGAAAAGTTGGCAAAATAAATATTAGGTTTCCAATGGGAAAATCCCTATACTAATAAGTATATAGATCCTAGTTCTCTAATATCTATGGTTGTGTTAGTTATTTAAAATTGATATAAATTTGCTTTGTCTAAAGCAAAAAACAAGAGGCTTCTTACAATTAAGAAGCTTCTTGTCTTTTTTATAAATCTATTTATTTAGAATACTTTCATGAATATTTTATTATAAGCTAAGTAGTTTAAGGTTTCTTGTCCCTAGTTCAAAAAGTTTAGACTTTCATGTCTCTTTTCTGGGACATGAAAGTACCTACAAAATTCATAAAAGTAGCTACTTCACCCTGTTTGTTAATGCGATTTTAGTTTAGAGATTCATGTCCTTCTACATTAATGTAGAAAGTGTACAAAGACATGAAACTCTAAAATATTTAGACAAGAAAGTCTAAACTTTCATTTTTGGAACTTAATTGGGACAAGAAAATCCAAACTAAAATTTTATAGATTTACAGAACTAACCCAATTTAATCTTGTGTAAGATGCTCCCATTCTTACCTAATGACTTATACCATCATTCATATTTAATTTGCTTTACATAATTAAATAATTGATTAAAATCAATATTCCCATGACCAGGTATAAGATGATAGTGTTTGTGATCTGCTATATCCTCTAGGTGGATGTTCCATATCCTAGACTTTAAACTTGATAATAAAGTGGGAATATCCTCTCTTATTACATCCGCATGCCCGAGATCAAGATTTGCGCCCAGCCTATTTGATCCCACTATTTGAATTAATTCATTCAATTCTTTGCCATTTTCTATTAAAAGGCCAGGTTCGTACTCAATCCCTACGTTGATTTCACGTCGTTCAGCATAGTCCATAATCTCTATTAGTGAATTTATAAGATGATTAATTGCTTGATCTGGTGGGTTCCCTGAAAGACACTTTCCACTTGTAATACTGATGTTTTTGGCATTTACTATTACAGCTAAATTTGTATATAAGAAAGCAGGATTTATTGAAACTGAATTATCATCTTGGGGTGAACAGTTAGCTAAGTATTCTTTATGAGCATTTGAATTCCTCACGTTGACTATTAGACTTATTAAAGAAAAGAGTCCAATAGTATAGCAATGTAGATAGGAAATGATTAAAAATTTTTATAAAAGAATCAGCCAACTGAAAATATTAAGAGCGTATTTTGATTAAATTTTTTGTCAAAACACGCTCTTTTCTATGATTATTTATCAAAGTTATTATTATCAGTTTGAATAAACTTTATATAAAAGCAAAAACAATTTTCAAATAAAATTAAGTCATAATTGAACATACTATACAGCCACAATTTGCTGTTTTCTAAGCTCAAAGTTTACCTCTCCAATAAGTGGAAATAATAAAACTATAAAACATTGGATGGAGGATTTATAGTGACGAATAATGAGAATTACAGTGGAATATTACCCCATAATGCCGAATCTTATTGGACGAGCAGTATTCATTTACCAGAATACCCTTCCTTAGAAAATGACATGCAGGTCGATGTTATTGTTGTAGGAGGAGGAATTACTGGCATTACTTCTGCCTATCTTTTAGTAAATGAAGGTCTAAAAGTCGCCGTTATAGAGGCAGACAAGTTATTAAATGGAACGACTGGACATACGACAGCTAAAATTACGGCTCAACATGACATGATTTATGACGAGCTTATCAGATATACTGGAAAAACTACCGCAAGATTGTATTATGAAGCAAACATCAATGCTTTAAAATTCATTCAAGCTACAATTAATAAACATCACATTGATTGCGATTTTACTCAACAAGATGCTTATTTGTATGCCACAACAGAAGAATATGCATTTAAATTAGAAAAAGAAGCAGAAGCTTATAAAGAGCTTCGTATTGAAGGCGAACTTGTAAACAAACTTCCTATTGATTTAAAAATACATAATGCACTTGTTATGAGAAATCAAGCACAATTCCATCCCCTTAAGTATTTAGCTCATCTTTCAAATATAATTACAGAAAAAGGTGGATACATCTTTGAAAATACCACAGCAGTAAATATAAAAACAGGCGAACAACCTGCAGTTCTTACCCGTGGAGGAGCTCAAATTACAGGAAAGTATATTCTTTCTTGTTCTCATTTCCCTTTTTATGAAGGCGCAGGGCTTTACTCTACAAGAATGCATGCAGACCGATCCTATATAATTGCCGCTAAGACAAAAACAGATTATCCAGGTGGTATGTATATTAGTGTAGATGAACCAACCCGCTCCCTCCGTTCAACAACAATTAATGGAGAAAAATTTATTCTTATCTCTGGAGAAAGTCATAAAACGGGACAAGGCGGAGAAACACTAAAACATTATGAAGCACTAAAAATATTCGGGCAACAAGTTTTCGGCCTTGAAAATATCCCATATCGCTGGTCAGCTCAAGATTTAATTACACTAGACAAAATTCCTTATATCGGTGAAATTACATCCGATCAGAAAAATATATTAATTGCTACTGGATACAGAAAATGGGGTATGACAAATGGAACCGTAGCGGCGCTTTTATTTCGAGACATCATATTAAAAGAAAAGAACAAATATCGGAAATTATATACTCCCTCTCGTTTCCACATGAATCCTAGTTTAAAGAACTTCTTAGTCGAAAATGCCAATGTTGTTGGACACTTAATTAAAGGAAAGTTAGAGATTCCTCAAAAATGTATTCGTGATTTATCTAACGATGAAGGAGCTGTCGTTGATATTGATGGACATAGAAAAGGAGCTTATAAGGATGCAGAAGGGAAACTTCATATTGTAGATACAACTTGTACCCACATTGGATGTGAAGTTGAATGGAACAATGGAGAACGTTCTTGGGATTGCCCATGCCATGGTTCGCGATTCTCGTATACAGGGGAAGTACTTGAAGGGCCTGCTGAAAAACCATTACAAAAGTATGACTATAAAATGATAGATAATCTTACTTCAGAAGACTCTGGTTATTAACTAAATTTAAGTAGCGGTTATGAAAATCGGGGGAAATTATTATTATAATGGCAGCTTTAAAATTATAAAATCATGGAATAAATCCTCAAACAAATTATATGAATAATATATTGAAGTTGCACGAGTCAATAATCTGTTGGGGTACGACAATATTGCTGTAAAAAGAAGCATAAGATGGCCATTTTGTCCATCTTATGCTTCTTTTAGTTTACGATAAGCTTTTATTATTTAATTTTACTCATATTCAGTTGCAACCTGGTCCTATTTGTACAATCTATTTATTTTGTGCAATCTTAGCACCTTCATATAATTTATCCGTATAATTTTTAAGGTCCTGCCAATTATCCTTCGCTGTATTCAGATCTGCTCTTATAATCTCATCAAACAAGTCTAGATTAATGTTGTCAACACTGTCAATCAATGATTTATATTTTTTCTCCACTGTCCCCCACTGAGTCTTTATATTTTCAAGAGCAGTAACAGCTGTACCAACTGTTGCAGCCATATGTTCCGTTTTATTTTTGGCATCAGTCAAAATCACTACTTCTGCCTCTGCTCCAGAAATTCTGGACTTTAATTGTTCTATTTCTTGTTGTGCAGATGCGATATTCTTGTCAGTAGTGACAATCAATGGTATACCAATCGGAGGCATAAATACAGATAAAGCTATATAGCCACCACGTTTATCATAGTTTTCTTTAATTGTATTATTACAATTCTCAATTCGTTGTTGTAGAAGCGGAATACCAGCGTTCGTACTTTCTAGAATATTCTCCAATTGATTGAAATCTTCTTTGAAATTTCTTGTATCTTCTGCTATTTCACCTTGAAAATTTTTCAATTTTTCTAACAGTACATCTAATTTTTGACTATTGTACAAAATACTATTGTGCAAATGTTCTAGTTCATATTTTAATTTCTCTGTATCTTTTTGCTCTATAGCAGTTAGTAAAAGCTTATAACCTGCTTGAAACGTATCATTATAACTTACAATATTCTGATGCGTGTACATAATACGAGTTTTAAAATACATAAACCAAAAGTCGGCATTCTCTATTGCATCCCGTTGATGCTTAATCATGTTTGCTTGTAAATCACCATTTATAGAACTTATTTTACTTAAATCTGTCAGCTGTTGATTACTGATTGTATTGGCATATGAATCCATTGTAAGGATATTTGCCACCATTTTTCCCATTACTTCTTTAAATTCACCAGGACCAAGGGAATAGTTCTTCAAACTTTCTTGCTGTTGGGACACAGTTGGTTCTGCTGCTAAAGTATGAAGTGGAATTACATTATTCGCTGCCATTCCCGTAATGATTGTTGACAAAATAATCTTCTTATATAAATTCTTATTCATCTTTTTCACCTACTCTTTTACATGCATCACATATTTTATTAAATTCATAAGCTTCTATTCTTTACTTCAAATGAATTAAGATTATTGCAAATAAAACAACATATTAAAATAGAGATACTCTTATTTTCTTATTCTATAATCTTTATTAAGTTTCATAACTATATAGGAAGTCTCCTGCTCAAACTTGAACAGGAGACTCATATTATGTGTTCTTCAAAAGGGAAACTTAGTATATTATATTTTTCATTACTTCGGCAATTTCTTGATGTAATATTATTATTTCAAGAACGAAATCTCACTACTTTGAATATTTTCAGCATACTTTCTAATCTGCTCCCAATGTTCCTTCGCTGTATCCAGATCTGCTGTTATATCCATAGCAAGGAATTCTGGGTCAACCTTTTTAGCTTTATCAATCAATGCGTCATATTTTGTACCCATTACATCCCACGTAGTCTTTATATTTTCAAGAGAAACAATAGCTTTATCAATTGTATCTGTTAAATTTTTAATATCACCTTGCACTATCGTTAACCTACCTGACTGTAGTTTCGCCATTGAAATATCTTGTGTTAGCTTTATAATTTCTTCTTGTGCCTTGATTATCTGCTGCTGCGATGAAACAACTCCGAATATCGAGCCTCCTAATCCAGCTGCACCAAGAGGCGCAAAAGGTGAAAGAATTAAGTATACACTAAAAGCAGTTGCAACCGACGATCCAATATAAATTTTGTTATTTTCATCAATTAATGCTTTATTTGCTTCGATTTGTTGCTGGAACAGTGGAATTCCAGCTTCTTCACCAGTTAAAATATTTACGATTTTTTCAGCATTCCCTTTTAAATTTTGTGTATCTTTTTCTAATTTGCCGCGAAAGCTTTTCAAATCATCCACTAATTTGGTAACTTGACCTTTATTCTGTGAAATTTCACCATTCAACTTTGTAAGCAAAGCTGTTAGTTTGACTGGATCATTTTTATATTGTAATAAATAACGAGAATAATTTTGGAATGTTGTATCATAACTGATAATATTTTGATTCGTAGTAATTATTCCTGATTTCAAATTATTTAACCAGTATGTTGCATTTTCTCTAGTAATATTTTGGTTGGCTTTAATGTCTGTTTTTAAATCATCGCCAACTGAAGGTAAACCATCCAAATTAATATCTGCTTGTTTAAGTATAGTTAAAGCATACAGGTCCATTACCAACATATTGGATTTAGTGTCCTTCATCGCATTATCAAGCCCTGTTGGTCCAAGGTAATAACTAGGGTATTTAAGGTCTTGATTTGCATGAATAGGTGCTGGTTCCTCTGCTGAGGCATATGATGGCATAATGCCACCCGCTACGATTGTTGCTATTAATGTAGATAAAGCCATTACTTTATAAGGTTTTTTCATCACATTTTTCTCTCCTTACATTATTAAAAATTATTGTTCTTAATTCTACAAATTTCATCCTGTTACTTTTATTTTTGTAACACTCTCTTGATATTCCGTTGTTTGTTTTTTCAATTCATTCGTAAACTGTTTAAGCTCTTTTAATCGTGCTTGTAATGAATTAGAATCTATTTTCGTATCAGCATTAAGACTTGTCCCCGTTTGAATCATTATGTTATTAAAGGTGTCCCAACTACTTACTAGATTGTCAAAACTCTGAGTTTGATTTTTAACTGTTCTTGTAAAGTTATTTAATTGCTGCTCAATAAGTGTCATTTGAGTTGCTTGCACTTCAATAGTCGATAAATTTTGTACCAATTGAATTAGTTTCTGTTGCTTCTGAGCAATAGCTTTATTCAGTTCTGTTACTTTATCATTTTTGAGTTGTCCATATTGGTTATAAATCGCTTCCAAATTAGACACGTCTACAGTTTTATCTTTAACTCCGTCTTTCAAAATATTAATAACCGACTTTGTAATATTTAAAGAACCGTCTAGATTTTCTTTTGGTAGAGCTAGAAGTTTTTCAAAATCTTCTTGAATGCCTGCATTAAGTTGTCCCATTTCTGTTCTTAATTTTTCAATGTCTCCGTTTGAACTCTTATAAGATTCAAACGCTCTGGTAACTTTAATAGAAAATTTATTACTATCTTCAACCAAATCATCTTTAAAATTATTTAAGTCTTCTGAATTTATTTTTATATTATACTGAATTTTTTGCACGTCACCTTGAAGTAAATTAAAAATACGTACAAATAATGCTTTTGCTTGCGGATCTTCATTCATTTTTCCAGCTAGTTCAACCAATGCATTGTAATAATTTGTAAATGTTATTCCGAAACTCTGTATGTCTTGATTTACTTTGAATAATTTGGGATTATATGTATCCAGCCAGTCTCGAACATGGTTTCTTGCAGTACCTTGATCAGTTGTTATTCCATATATAGTATTTACATCAAGGTCTGGTTGCTGTAATATGATTAGCCCATATCCTTGAATTAATGGCGTCTGTGACCCTAATTTCGAAATCGAATTTGATAACCTATCCATAGCGGGTCCAAGTATACTACTTGGTTGTAAATAAGTTGTATTACTTTCTGCAAAAGTATTTACAGGTGAGAAGCAACTTGTAGATACTGTTGTAATTAATAACCCTGCGACTAACGCTTTTTTCATAGTAATCCTCCCATTTATTGGTGTCTTTTGATAAAATAGTTGGACTAAATTTTAATTAATTTAAAATCCAACACTAAAACTATTAATCTATATAGATTATTTTAAAGATGAATTTTAAGGAATATAAATATAGATTGTAAACATTTGTACATAATGCCCTACTATAAACTTATTCCCTAAGTCATTACATAAAAGGCATATACGAAGATAATCTTGATTTTATATGTCTTAAAATGTAACTAACATCTTGTGCCCTTATTAAAACATCAAATTTTCAGTGCGTATATAGTAAAATTTTGTAGATTTTTGTATAATTTTATCCTTTTTTATTTTTTATCTTAATTATTTAATATGTGTACAAATTAAAATACTATACTTCTAAAATTACTATGCAACTTCACTACTATAATTAAAATAATTATAATTTAATAATACTGATAAAAAGGCACCTAATTTAATTTAACTAGGTGAATTTTCATTTCTAAAAAATTATTTTAGTATAATTTTTAATACTCTTCGCTTATTTCTTCCTCTATATGGATATGTAAAATTGCATATCCATATAGAGGTAAGTTAACTATTATATATAGTCATAAGTAATAAGTTTCCAAATAACTATTATGCATTACCAGTAGGCATCCCACCCCATCGCCGTCAAGCTAAGACTATATAAGTTTAATTTCACGTGAGATTTTTTCTTTTTTCTAAAGATCTAGTGTAAGTTCTTTAAAGATTTGTATAACAAATAAACCCTATCGGGTTTCAATTTTTTTGGATTACGCTACATGATTGTGAGACATAGAAAAGTTGTATACGACACCTAAGATATCAAAGACTGTTTTTTTCTCATACCTATGTGCTTTTCGTCCGTTTTTCTGTAAGAGATTAAACAGACGAAACAATATCTTTGTTAATTCTTGAGTGTCTTTTTGTAAAGATTGATAAATAAGTGAAAAATAATCTTTGATGATATAAATTGCTTTATATTCACTTAATTCTCGTTTCTTCTTGATGAGGAGTAATTAGCGCATTTGAAACATGGTGGAGGAACAAAGAAGGATACTTATTAATTGTCCGTATAAGTGACATTCTAGTCGTTCTAATTTTACAGAATTACAGTGGTGAATACGAAAAAACGATTTCCATGTTTTAAAGATAAGTTCAATTTGCCATCGTAAGGAGTAAAAATCGTATACTTGTTCCTTTGGTAGATATTCCAAAGGAATATTTGTAATGTAAAAGTTAATTGCACTAAGTAACTTACTGCGTTCTTTACCACATACTGATTTTATAATGGCAATCGTTTCTGAAGAATTAGGATTCATTGGTGTATTCATTATAATGGCCGGAGTATTAGCTATAGTTCTTCGCTCACTAAAAATTGCGCAGCTATGTGAAGATCCATTCGGAAGTTTTATAGCAATTGGTATAGGGTGTATGATTGGTTTGCAATCTGTTGTTAATTTAGGCGGTATTACGGGAATACTTCCTCTTACGGGTACCCCATTTCCATTTGTAAGTTTTGGTGGAAGTTCTTTAATGGTTAATTTAATAGCAATAGGAATATTGCTTAATATTTCAATTTTCAATAAAATAAAGTTTATTAATTATGATATATGATCTTCTACATGTTGTTCTATTATTAATGGATGAATTCTTTCTGATTTTGGACAGACTGATTCCGTAAATCAATCTGTTGTTTTTTCAGTAGAATTATCGCTAAAAAATGAAATAAACACAGTAAAAAAAATAACATTGTAATAATTCGTGGCAAGGGATGAAGGATTCACAATGGCTGAGAAAATATATATATAATTGGCTGGTCTCAATTCTTAAAATTCATTTTATTATATAGATAAGCATAAAAATATTAGGAAGTTACCAGTAATATATATCAGATAGAAATTATTAAATCAAAAGAAAAAACAATCATTGAAAATATAAAGCATTAAAGACAGGGCAAAAGATACACGAAACAAAGAATACGGATGCAAAAAATGGATCAATTTACTTATAGAGTATATTTTAAATATAATTTTCAAGAAAAAGCATTTAAGTAAAGCTTTGCTACAGATTTGTGGGTAACCTGTAACAGACGAAACACCTCCTATTGTTAGACTGTCTACAAAAGCAAATAAAACCTGTTTTGTGGATTTATTTTCCTTTTATTTAGTTATAGTACTAGTAACTTCTTCTATTTTGGAGATAGTGATGGCCACTATCATTCTTCTAGGAATACAGAATTATTAATGCATTCATTTTTGGATATTTATCAGTTCCAAGTTAACAATTCTAAATAAAATTACCCTTTAGGAAATTAAAGTGTCAACAGTAAATTTTGCTAAGAAAGGACAGAGAATAAGACCACCGGTAAAGCTTTTACTGGAATTAATTATAAGATTAACGTAAATAGCAAGATTACGCTCGTAAAATTATGATATATATAAATCAAATCGGAGTGAATACGATATGAGAGCGGTCGCGAAAAAAGTAAGAATAATACGTTTGCAGGATGAATATTGTAAAAATTGTAAATATCAAACGGATGTAGAACAGTATTGTATTAAACAATGCGAAATAGGAAAAAAACTTATTACGCTGGGTAAAAAAGAATTTAGAAAGAGATTGACAAAAGTAAAAACTATAGAAGAAAAATGGGATGAAAAGTGCAAACAAGCAATAATTTTATATAATCAAGGAGTAAATTATCCAGATATTGCAAAGGAAATGGGGTGCCACGTGAGTAATTTGTATAAAGAGCTCAAAAAACGTGGATGGTTACAAATGTAAAATCATGAAATAAATTTTCAAACAAGCAAGTTATACGATTGGAACATGCTTTGTATTTGATATGAACTGTATACTTGCTTATTTTCAGCAATTACAAAATAAACTAATTCATTTATATGATCTAATTTTTGTTCACCTAAAATTGGTATTTCACACCTTCTCATTTTTGAGGAAGGATTCTTCTGTCGAAAAACGATAAAATTTTAACATTAAATTTCTGGGTTATAATTCCTAAAAAGAAAAACACCCGTTCTGATGAAGTGAACCCCGAAAACGGGACACCTATAAAAACACCTAAACCACCTATCCCCTAAATTCTTTAGGGGATAGGTGGTTTAATGTTTCTTGAATTCGCACACAATTGTAGTAATGAATGTATTCTAGCACAATCTTTCGCACAGTTGTGTTGGATACTTTTGTTATCTCTTGTGAATAGAAGGCTTCCCTTTTTAAATGACCAAAGAAGCTTTCCATGACGGCATTATCATGGCAATTTCCTCTCCGGGACATGCTGGTGATAATGCCGTTTTCTTTGGCATATGCTTGAAATTCCTTCGCTGTATAAATACTTCCTTGATCTGAGTGAAGAAGGACATTTTTTACTTTTCGCCCTCTCATTGCTTGTTTTAATGTCTTCATCGCTAATGGCAGTGCTTGGGACTCGCTGATGACATAACTAATAATTTCACGATTAAAGGCATCCATAATCGTTGATAAATACAAGGTACGCTCTCCAAATAATAAATACGTCACATCCGTAAACCACTTTTCATTTGGTGCGGATGCATCGAATTGGCGTTCCAATCGATGAGGGGCTACTACTGGCTCCGCACCACTGATATATTTCTTTTTCTTTCGACGAACTTTTGAGAGAATCTGATTTTGTCTCATGATTCGTAATACTTTTTTATGATTCACACACAGCCCTATTTTCCGAAGAGTGACGGTCACTCTTCGATATCCATATCATAATTTATGCCGAAGACAAACATCCTTTATTTTCTCTTCTATCTCATCTCTCAGGTCCACTGTTCGTTGTAACCAACGATAAAATGTAGACCGGGGGAATTCTAATACATTACACAATTCTTTTACCGTTAGTTTTGTTTTGAAATCGGTCCTTAAAGTAACTACAGTTTCCGGGTTCAACTCCTTTCGATTTCCAGATACTTTCCCCATATCAATAATTTTGTTTTTAACTGTTTATTTTCTAACCGTAGCTGTTCCAATTCATTTAACTCTTTTGGCCCTTTTCCATAAGAATATTGTTTTCCTACAGGCTGTTGAAAACGGTACGTTTGACCGGTACGATACCACTTCATCCACGTCTTAATTTGGGAAACATTTTTAATTCCAAGCTTCTCCATAATTGTCCGATTGGAATATCCATCCTTTTTCATTTCAATCACTTTCCACTTTATTTCTTCTGGGTAATGAACTCTTGTCTTCAAACCAAAAAACACCTCCATTGAATTTGCATACTTAGTATGCGAATTCAGGAGGTGTTTTTTTCATGTACCACTATTCGGGTTCACTTCATGATTAAGGACGAGTGTCTTTCTTTTTAGGTTATCTAACAGGGATAAACTTCCATGAGCTAGGTTTTTGTTTTTTTTCACCTAGTACAATCCAATTTTTCTTTGCATTTATATTCTCATAATTTAATGGATAGTCATCTGTAAAAATATTATATTCTGTAGGATTATCCAGGTTATTTTTAATTTTAAAATCAGCTAAACTATCAGATTTTTGAGCAAGGTGAATCCAACTAGAATAATTAGACCAATTTAAATATTGGAATTGGTCATAATTTGAGTGCTTCATGCGAAGGTATATACTCTCCCCGTGGTGTAGCTTTGCATCATTTTCTTTGTAGAATTCAAATTCCATAGGTGTACCAGATAAACCATTGTTTTCTTTATTTGCAAGTGTGACATAATCGTAACGATTTGCTATATACCATTCAAATGTTAGACCTTGATAAGGAGATTCACTTGGTACGATATAATAGTTTTTCCCTGCTTCTATGACGTTTCCTTCTATATCATAGATTAATGCAGTCTCTATACTTGGAGCTTTCACATTTTCAGTAAAAGTTTTAAACCATAGATTTAAGAAACCTGCTGTATTGCGCTGAGCTTCTCCTAAGCTTCGCTGCACAGCTGGGGTAACCATTTCTTGCCACAATTGTGCCTTACCACTATTATAATACTTAAATGTTTTATCATTAGTAATATTTTGGATTTCAGGTTTAGCTACTCGGGCAGCATAATCAATCCATTCTTCAGGTGTGGATAGGGAATTGTTATAGTTCCCTCCAGTATTGACTGCAAATTGATTTTGAATGGTTGTAACATAATTTTCAAAGTAGCTATGATATTTTATAGCTCTCGTATCAATTGCGGTAAAATTTGCTGCATGCATAGGTTGGGTAGCATCTGTAAAGTAGTGCGTGGCTACTCCTAAGTAATAGAAAGCTTTTTCATAGTCCTTATTTCGTAAATGTTCTCCAGATTCATAAAAGTATTTCTTACCTTGTGTAAGAGCCGTTGGATTTGTTTCTCCTCTATAATTTTCTTTAGTATCAGGATCATAAAAATGAGATTTCCATCCGCCTTTAAAAACGCCGCCTATTCCTGTTCCACCATCGTTAAACTCTGCATTATAATCTGCATCATATAATCCTTTAGAAAATAGATCTTTATATTGTGGGTAATTTAAAAAGTCCACAGCTTGCTTATTTGCTTCAATATTAGATTCTGTTTTCATAATTTCAATAGCTTGTTTTGCAATCCATAAATGCGTACTTTTATCAGAATGATACGGAGCTTCTGCAGACCATCTTGCAGTAATAGGATCATTCTCATTTAAATCAATTTGATCGAGATGAGCATAACTACTTTGAGGACATACTCCTAAAATAGTTAAAGTCACTCCAGCTATACATAGTGTTGATACGATTTTTTTCATTTTTTATTCCTTCCTAAATATAAAGATTCTTATGCGGATATTCATCTTAATAACGAAAGTTAAATAGCTCTAATAAAAGAGCGATTAGCAAAGGCTAACTGCTTAATTTCTCTCTTAAAGGAATTCAACCACACATCGATTAAATTAAAAATTTTAAATTAACCTTAAACAATAATTTCCCTTCTCTACATCTAGTTATATATAAAAGCGCGTTTTATTTAAACATGTTTTTTTATGCAATTTTGCATATCCAAAAATAAGGAATTAAATAACCTTCCATTTATTATATTAATGAAAGGCCGTTGTCTTTAGACAATTGAAATTATGATGTTTTAAGTTAATAATTTATATCCATTAACTTAAGAATTCAGAATTACCCCAAAATGAACTTTTTGTGATTCTAGTGCAAAAACACATCAAAAGGTACATTTTTGTTTTGAAGTGTCCCAAAAGTGTTTTTTGCACCTTTTGGCGTGTGTTCTTCAATAGTTTTTCGCATTCCCAAAAGGTGTACCTTCTGATATGTAATGAAATAAAAATGATATGATGCTAACCTATATAACAAAAACATACTAAGATTAGTAGTGCAGACCAAGGCATTGGTTCGCACTACTATTTTTTATATAGTAGAAGTGAAGAAAGAGTCGTGGGTGCTTTGGGATTTTAAATCCGTAAAAAAAACTGACCTCCTTCACTTACCTTATTTGAATCAGTTTTTAGTATGTTGTTCCTCGAGATCGTGTATAAGAAATGGGAATCGATAAGTGTAAGTTGAAGACTTCAATTTTCGATCAGGAGGAACCTTATGAGACATGTAATTGCATTTGATATCAGTATGGGTAAAAGTTATATGGTAATTTATAATGCAGAAAAACAATGCATATTTGAAAAAGAAATTAAACATTCCAAACTTGAGTTTGAAAAATTACAAAATAAAATCCAAGAACTTACCAATCAAACTGGTAAGCTACCTGAAATTGTATTTGAAGCAACAGGAATTTATTCTAGACAGCTAGAAAGGTTTATGCAAGATAACCAGTATACTTATTGCTTATTAAATCCCTTGGAAGCAAAACTACAATGTGATTCCTTACGGATTCATAAGACGGACCGAAGTGATGCACATCGCCTAGCTCTTACCCACTTTACAGCTATCCGAAGGGTAGCTCATGGAACGAATCACATATTTCATCAGTTAAAATCTCTTTCGAGATTCTATAGTGAACTAGATGGAGAACTATCAGTGATTCGTAGTCGTATGCATAAAGTCATTCAATTAACATTTCCTGAACTAGAAAAAATGTTCACGAGTAAATCTGATCTATTTTTAAATTTTGTTCAACTATTCCCTCATCCTGATTGCGTTTTAGGTCTTTCTAAAACGATTATAAAAAATCGTATTCGAGCTAATACCAATAAAAAAATATCAAATCTTATGGCAGAGAAAAAAGCCATTCAAATACTTGAAATAGCGAAAAATTACTATCCAGCTGTTTCTCAAAATGATGTCTTATGTGATCAACTCAAATTATACGCAAAACGTTATCAGGAACTACTTCACCAGAAGGAATGTTGTATTAACAAGATGGTATTTATAGCCGAACACCGTGCAGAATATCATATCATTTTAAGTCTTCCTGGAGTCGGGCCAAATACAGCTGTACGTTTAATGGCTGAAATAGGTGTTATAACTCGGTTTGCGAATAATAAGCAATTGAATGCCTATGCTGGTATTGATATACGTCGTTTTCAATCAGGTAAAACTTTTTATAAAGATAAGATTAATAAACGTGGAAATAAACATTTACGGAAATTACTTTTCTTAATAATTCAAAACATGATTAAACAACGACGTCATGGACAAAATCATATTGTAGAATACTATGATAAATTAAAAACGCAACCTTATAACAAATGTCATAAAGTTGCATCCATTGCTTGTGTAAATAAGTTATTAAAGCTACTATTTCACCTCATTACACATGATATACGATATGAATATCGTTTAGCCATTTAACCATCATAACTTCAATTTCCTTCCCTCATCCCTAGTAAAAAATAAATTTACATTAGGGTTATTTAGTATGACTTGTACATTTTCAAATATATGGTATGAATTTTCAATGTTTAAATCCTCTAAAATTCATTGATTAATCATAGTAAAAGCATCCCCAAAGGAATGCTTTTACGTAAATTCATTATCCATTTGAAGAACGACTGTTTCCGCAACTTTCTTCAATCGACCAAGACTTAATAAATTTTATGAAAGAAAAATACTTCCACCCTATATAATGCATCTTCATACACAGATGTTCCAAATAACATTGCTTGACTAATCGTAAGAAAAGCATCCGCTATGGATGCTTTTTCTAAAAATTTATCGTTACAAGTTCTTCTTAACGTTTCTTTCTTTATGAGAAATAATTAACTTTTAAACTTTTACAAATAATCTCTAAATCCTGGACTATTCCTCTAGAAAGGTGTGTAATCGGTATGGAAAAACAAAATTTATTCAAGTGGAAGCATTATCAAAATCTTTATAAACGACTCTTTATAACACCGGCCATAAAGTTGAAGATAATATTCATTGCAACATGTGGTGTATAATTTTGATATGGAAAATTAATAATTTATCTCCTTACTTTTTAGTAACAAATTTGCTTTTATAGGGGGCCCATACATGCCCGGCAACTTAAGAAACTAATTGTTCCCCAAAACGAAAAAATGAGCCGAATTCTCATAAGTAACTGTAAAGAGATAAATTTTTTATTATGGGGGTAATTCTGAATTCTTAAGTTGATGGGCATATGCTAAAGCCCCTGTAAGTACTAATGCGCTAAATTTTTTCATCGTTAACTACCTACAATATCTTTCTGTTATTTAGAAGACCTAATTAATGGAAAGATTCTTTTAAAGTGGAACCTTAAAATGAATTTTTATTTAATTCGGCCATACCCTGCAATATATTAGCTCCAATAAGAACTATTTAAACTTGCTTCACCAACACCAGAATTACCAGCACTATAAAACTTATTATTACCAATATACATACCGACGTGAGTAATATCATAGAAAAACGCATGATATCACTGGTTTTAATGCGTTTAACATTTTGTGTATTTTGTAAAACTCATTTATTAAATAAAAAAATCCCTTCACGATTTGTGAAGGGGTCAGTATACATTGAAAGGGTACCTCTATTTTAATATGTAAAAGAAAAAACTCGTATTGATAAAATTAGCCTTTTTTGTTTTTGCCGCTTTTAATTCACTATAAAGAAACTATAAGGATTAAATTCATCCTCTATAGAGTTTTTGTGTTCCTCATTAGACATGTATATTTGATAAATCATATTTTTTATGCAATATTGCATAAAAAAACACCTGTTACTCCTGCTATAATTTTGAGAGTAAACTGTTGCATCCAACATTTTATAATCTTCTATATTTATTAATATAGAGACCCTAATTGCAGGGAAAAGGGAAGAATATTGGTGGTTCTTCCCTTTTTCCTTATTTGTTAACTGTCTAATGATTCATTCTATAGTCTAAAATATTTTTATTAATGCAACCTGTTAAAATACAAAATTTTAGGTAGCAAACGAGAAATAAACACTTCATTATTATTTCTGCTATATTTAAAGGCCTTTTTTCTAATGAAATAAGAAAAACAAAAAAACGGATGCTCCCCTCATAGGAGCGTCCGCTATAAATATACTTCTATATGGCTAGTATTTTTCTATCCTAAAAAGTCCTAAAAAGAATCTACTAATAAATCCTCGATACCTCTTACCTTACTCTGAAAACTCCTAAAAGGAGTTTTATTATTGATATTATTTTAAATAAAATACGTCTGTGTTAAACGTTCCTAAATATACAGAACCTGAAGATGTTGTTTTGTACGTATCAACTTTCAAACGATATTTGCCCTTTTCATAAATGCCTACGCCATCATAATTGACTCTACCAATATCAATGTTCATACCTACATATTCTCCAGGTACAAACCAAGAAATTAAAGATTTGTTCACATTTTCCCACTTGCCATTTGCGCGCTGAATTTGTGGTTGCATACGAAGCTCAACTTCATAAGCCTTGTTGTCATTTTTAATTTTAATATTCACATATGGGTCTGTACCAACATAATGATTTGCTTTTGTTGTATTTACGCTAGCTCCGTAACCTGAAGCAGCAGCTGCTTTTGATACGGGGTTAACTAATTCTAGAGTAGCTACACCTCCTAATGCGATTGCTGAAGCCAACATTGTCATACCCATTTTCTTTTTCCATGGTTTCATGTGAAATTCCTCCCAATTTTCAATTAATTTATTGTGTTAATTTTAATGACCCTGTGTACATTGTATCAATTGGACCAGTAGCATTTTCAACTTTCACACGGAAAGTACCTATTTCTGCGATTGATTCGCCATTGTCTGTTGAAACAATAATTTCTTTATTTGTACAAGCTGGTAACATAGCCCTCCTTCCAGATTCATTCCATTACGTCGAAATTAAGGCATTATTTCTCTTAAAATGTTATAAATTTCATTTTAAAATCCCATTATAATAATATTAATTTTCTCTCTCCTTTGCATATTACACATGGAGAATACAGAGACGACTCTTTCAAAACTTTATTAGGGGAAAGTTTAAAAAATGAAATTATAATAATATTTACATAAATGTAATATATAGTAAATTGATATAATTAATACTAACTATTCTTAACATTCAATAAACTTATCCTTTGCCTTACAAGAGGTACGAAAACGATTCTGGGTATGAGGGGCCATTCTGAGATTTAATTACAAACCCAAAAGGCATACTACCAACATTTTAACGAAAATATACGCTAAGCAGAAATACAATAAGCTGCCCATATGGACAGCCCATTTACATAATTATCGTTATTGGAAGTTACTTTCCAAGTATTAATAGACGGTCAATTTCAGTTTCGTGATAACTCTATACGCTCAAAGTGTTCAACTGTTGGAAATGGATCATAAAAGTGATGCAATAATGATTTCCACTCTTGATATTGTTCAGATTGACGAAATCCTATCGTGTGGTCTTCTAAAGTTTCCCATTGCACAAGGAGCAAATATTTTCCTTTCTGCTCCATACAGCGTTGTAATTCATGATGTATGTATCCTTGCATGGAAGAGATGATTGAAGATGCTTGCTTAAATAAGGATTCATACTCCGTCTCCATACCGTCTTTTACTTGCAATATGACTGCTTCTAAAATCATTTTGAAGGCCTCCTTTTTCTCCTAATTGTACCATGTGGGGGAACGCTGGATGAGGAGTTTTGATGTATAACATATACACGTTAAGTTAACATAACGTCTCATTATTGGTAGCGAAGAAAAAGGTGTCCCCTTACTCTCAGAAGGGATTCGCCTTTTTCTATGACTCTATGCATCTTTTTATACATTCCTATTTTGGAGCGACTTTTGGCTTCCCTATAGTTCCCTATGTCTCCCTATTTTCCGCATAAAACCTTAGCGTGGTTTTTTACCGAAATGCTGGCGGTACCCCTAGTTGTTTTACTAAGTGTAAATGTGTTTATTTAAAGTGCTCAAACGTGCTATTCATAGGCTACTATTTTAGAATCGAATCGTGGAGATTGCGTGTTTATATATAAGCTGTTGCTTCCCCTCAAATTCCATTAAAATAGAAAAAGTATCATATCCTCTTATTATTCCTTTTATATGTAATCCTTTTAACAGAATTAACGTGATATCCTTCCTCTTTTGAAACGCTTCTTGTAACAATTGTTCCTGCAAAAATAGCATGTTCTTACCCCTATCCTTTTGAAATGCTTGTAATTTCGTTTCCAACGAGTCCTCCCCCTATTCTTCTCATGCCGTTATGAGGTTTTTTCATGTCTTCTTAGGTTCATTGATGCAAACGTTCTATTCCATTCATGCTCTCAATCACTTTTTCATCACTCACTATATAATATATCTCATTTCCCTTTCGCTCGTAGGAAACCATCTTAAACTGTTTTAACTTTGCTAATTGTTGTGACATTGTAGATTGTGGAACACGTAGTAACTTCTGTAACTCGGATACATTTAATGGACCTTTCAAAATTAATTCTCGTACTATCATCAAACGCATAGGATGCCCAAGCATCCGCAATATATCTGCAGGTCTCTCGTAATCACCAATCTTCATATAAAAAGCTTCTGACATAATCACTTCTCCTTTTTTAGTGAGCATTTTCTACATCCTAAAAACATCTATTTGTTTTGCCAATGTTTTAGATACACAAGGGATACCTTCAAGTGGTTATATTTTCAAAACTATATTATTTGCGAAGAAGCTCCCTATGTCCTCTTTGTATATTACATTGCTTCCGATGAATCTCTTAATAAATAACTCATTTAGTTCTCTTTGTTTTATATTTTCAGGTACGTTTAATTCCTGCCTAAACGTTTTCCTCCAAGCAATTTTTACTACTCTAATGTGCTACGTAGAGACCGGAGTTTTAGGTTTTAATTCTTTCAGGCCTAGTGACAGGGGCGTTTTAGGCTATTAAGGATTTCTTTTTTGTATCTAAAATCCAAAAAGAAAAAGATAAGATCAGGGAACACGATCTTATCTTTAGCACAAGGAGTAAACAAACGGATAACCATCATATTTATATTATAATTTCTTTTTTGTTAATTTTAAATATTAGAGTCGTAATTTAGTAGTATGTCTATATTGAGAAATTTATTACAAATTTAGTTACAACCAAAGTGAATTTTTATCCAAAAGTTCTCTTTATTCTTTGGTATATAAAATTTATAGAATACAAATGAAATTTAATAAAGGGGTAGCACCACATCACTATCAAGCTTAGAAAAGCAAATACCCCCTAAACGAAAAAATAAGCCGTTTTCTATTAAAAATACACGAAATTTTCATCCTGGGGGTGTTATAAAATTCTTAAGTTGATGGGTATGTATGGTGTCCCCCCTAATAACCCTTACAATTTTGTAATATTAATGTCACTAAAATCAATTTCTTCACTATAAATCCTTTACTATAATTTCCATATACAAAGATAAGGAGAGAGTTATATGAAAAAATCATTAGTTATATTTATATTATTCGTACTGTTTTCTAGTTTTGCTATAGGGTGCGAAAGATCACCTACTATAAATAGAATGGGAACAGAACAATACTATGTACAAATAACAAACAAAGGTGAGGTAAAAGGTAATCAACGTTTCTATACTTTATCTACTTATAATAAGGATGGAGTAGAAAAAACAGTTACATTTGGGAGTGTAAAACCAAAAGATACCCCCCTTAAGGAAAATGCCTTCATACGCCTTTATATCGATCAACAGGATAACAACAATACAGAGATAAATCATAAAGAAGTAAAATCCTATGAGGAAGTTCAAAAAGACGATTTACCTTCAAAAGTAAAAGAAAAATTACATATTAAATAATTACCCAATCAAAATAAAGGATACTCTCTTATACACGGATGAGGTAGCACCATATCGCTATTAAACTAGCAGAATAAAATATCCCCTAAAATGAAAAAATACGCTATTCTTTCTGTAGAATCATAGGAAAGGATGGCGTTTTTGTATGTCTATTTCTGTATCTGATGAATTACAACTATTTGCTCAAGAGATTCAAAGTTTTTTATCTCCAAATACCTTACGGGATCTTGCTAGAGATGTTGGTTTTGTTCAGCGAACTAGTAAGTATCAAGCAAAAGATTTAATAGCTTTATGCGTATGGCTAAGCCAAAGTGTAGCAAAAACTTCCTTAACCCAGTTATGTAGTTGTTTAGAAGCATCAACAGAAGTACTCATAAGTCCTGAAGGACTAAATCAAAGATTTAACTCCGCAGCCGTGCAGTTTCTACAACAAGTATTAGCTAAACTTCTGAACCAAAAATTATTTTCACCTAGGCTGTTTTCTTCTTCATATAATTCTATTTTTAAGCGTATTCGAATCTTAGATTCCACTGCGTTTCAACTTCCAGATGTATTTTCATCGACTTATTCTGGTGCAGGAGGTTGTAGCCATAAGGCTGGTGTGAAAATTCAACTTGAATATGATCTTTTAAGCGGACAGTTTCTTCACATTCATACAGGCCCAGGTAAACAACATGATCGAACCTACGGTTCTTTGTGCGTTCCGACTGTGAAAGCAAATGATTTGTGTATTCGAGATTTAGGCTATTTTCACCTCAAAGATCTTCAACATATACATGATAAGAAAGCTTACTATATCTCTCGTATTAAATCCAATACACGTATTTATCAGAAAAATCCTAACCCAGATTACTTTCAAGATGGACGAATAAAAAAGAATACACAATACATTCAGTTAGATATAGAGAATTTGATGAGTTCTCTACACTCAGGGCAAACCTATGAAATAACAGATGCTTATGTAAGGATGAATGACAAAGTACCAACTCGTGTCATCGTCCATCGACTTACCAAAGAACAACAACAAAAACGCCTACGAGATCAGGCTATTCGAGAGAAAAAGAAAGGAATGACATATTCTCCACGTAGTAAACGGCTCAGTGGTATAAATGTATATATGACAAACACCCCTACAGATATTGTCCCGATGGGACACGTACATGATTGGTATTCTTTGCGTTGGCAAATAGAGATTATCTTTAAAACGTGGAAATCATTTTTTCAAATTCATCATTGTAAAAAAATAAAACTAGAACGATTGGAATGCCATTTGTATGGTCAATTGATTGCCATTCTACTTTGTTCTTCTATCATGTTTCAAATGCGTCAATTACTCCTCATGAAGAAAAAACGAGAGCTTAGTGAATATAAAGCGATATATATGATTAAAGATTACTTTCTTCTTCTATTCCAAACAATACAAAAAAACACCCAAAAGTTATCAAAGATACTACTTCGTCTGTTTAATCTTCTACAGCAAAACGGGCGAAAATCCCATAGGTACGAGAAGAAAACAGTCTTTGATATTTTAGGCGTCGTATACAATTATTCCATGTCTTATAATCATGCAGCTTAATTTAAAAAATCAAAACCCATTAGGGTTTATTTCGTATGCAATTCATTAAATAATATACAATTAGTTTTAAAAAAATAGATATCTTCTCACCCGAAATTGATTTTACATAAACTTAGCTTGATAGCAATGTGGCGAGACCCCTATATTCAAATATCTTGTCACTGATTTTTTCTCTTATGTCTTCTTCTTGCATCTTAAAAGAGCTATAATTCCAGCCATTGGGAATTATGGCTCTTTTGCTTATCATCGTGATATGAGACCTTCTTTAACTAATTCATCTATGAATTCTATTAAAACCTTTTGCATATTCTCGCTTGTTTGTGAGATTTCTTTAACTACTCCCCTATCATGCTTTTCATGATCATTTATAAATGAATAATCAAACCACTTGCTCTCATTCTGTCTATTATTCGTTAGCAATTGAAGTAAATCTTCTTGTTGAAATATCATTTTTTCTAATTCATACAACCTCATCAATTTGACATTAGAACATAGATATTTATATTCCTCGCTGCCATGAATAATGAATAGCTCTTCCACAGCCCTATTCATTATGCGGTCTCTTAGAACATAACTATCCTCGTTAAAAATAACAGCTCCAAAGATGTTTTCTTTCAAGTAATCTATCTTAACATCGAATGGGTAATACTCGTTTGGAAAACGCTCAGTGATATGCTCGTAAACTTGAATGACAGCATCAACCATCCGATTAACTGTATGTTCTACGTCCTTATCATTTAGATTCCTTAAAGAAACACGTGGACTCATGCTTTTACTATCTAACATTAAACATTTATCGCCTTTTCGAATCATTATATCTAGTGTACGCTTATTATTTTTTTATGTTTATATGAATATTCAGGTATGACCTCATCAAACGATTCAGATAAACCACATAAGTGTAAAATATAGCTTTCAAGAACCTCTTTTCCAAACAGCTCGCGAAGTTTATTCTTCCCTTCTGTTAATCTAAATAAAAGGGAAGATGTAACAGAATGCATAATAAGGTGAGGCAATGGCAGAAAAATCTCCTGTTTGTAAGAAATGAAAGGAAATTGATAAAAGTATTTAAAGCCATAAGTATATTGAGTGGTGTCATGTATTATCTTTTCTTGAAGAGCTACATAATCTGCTCGATCAATGAGAAGATGTTGAATTATATAACTGTGCTTTCTAAATACGTAATCATAGATATCTGGCGTTAGATATTTATTAATTTCTCTTGAGAAAAGACTATGAATAATAAAACCAAATTTTTTAAATTCATCAAAACTACATCCGAATTTTTCAATGAATTGTTGCTTCATATTCACATTTTCATTCTCGAAACTGAAGATATATGAATATCTATGAATTTTAATACCTATATATTCTTGGGCTTGAAATTGATTTAACCTGTGACAATTATAAAATTATCTAAAAACTTGTTGTTATCTTGAGAAATTTCTAATTTTGGAGGGAGATAATTCTTGATTGCATTAATTATTTTTGCGAACTGTTTGTTTTCTTTTCTGTCATCAAATCTACGATCAGAATATTCACCAATTGTCATAACAGAAAACAAAGCAAATGTCTCTAAATCCCACGGCGATGCTTTGCCAGGCCATTCACTAATAGGAATCAAACCATTAATAGACATGAGCTCCTTCGAATTGTCTTGGCAAACTTTCATTTTCGCCTTAAAATCATATCGTTTTAACACTACTGGTATTCTCTCAAAATCCAAATGGTTTCCTCCTAAATGGTTTCTAATATATCCGTATAATAGCATAGATTCGAAATAATAGAATCACTTTAGACTTGGTATATTAGGAATCTTATATATAATATAACTTTCAAAATGAAAAATTAAAAACTATTAATGGGTGAGTAGCGCTTACTAAAGTAAATTCTACATAAAGTGAAACTTAAATCAGTGGGGGTTTTGTTCATCTCCCACCTAACTTCTTTGCTCCAACTGAATTTTGAGGTGGGAGTTTTACTGCCCGTTAACGCGGGAAAAAGGTTATATCTATTACTTTTCTAATCATGTTTATTTTGTAGTTCGAAAACAAAAATAAAAGCCCTCCTGCAATTAGGAAGGCTTTTATTTTGCATATAAGTGAATCCGATTTTATGATTTTGAAAATAAATGTCGTCTGTTATACCCTATAACGTAGACTAATCAGAGCATGCTCTGACTTTATTATTATACTAGTGTATGCAATTGAAATCAATATTATAGTAATAGGTTAGTTATAGGCCGTTTTATCTATTATAATGACTCCTAGAATTATATAATTTGTATAAATTATACTATCCAATGATAGTATAAAATGAAATGCTATTATTTCTATTTTGGAACAACTGGAACCCATAGTTCACTACATGGCTTTCGATCAGGGGCTAAATAATTCTCGATACAAGGAAGATCTGCTAGCTCATATTCAGATGCTGGCAGCCATTCTGTATAGAGACGTTTCCATGCTTTAGTAACATCTGGGAATACAACCCATGTACTTTTGGGTATTATGATTTTCTCCATATCAGATGTATATTCTCCTTGAAAACGGCATCCCATCATATAGTGAAAGGCTTCATCGGTAATAGCGGCTTGTTTCCCGCATACTCCTAAAAGTCCTTCTAATTTACATTGTGGATCTTGCCAAGACATATCTATAAGTTTACCTAAGAGTCCACTCGCTGTCGCTTCTTCCCATAATAGCGGAATTGTACGAAATGCATCTTCTGTCATTACTTTTTGTTTTACCCCTATAATTTCAATTTCCTCATCTAATACTTCTATTCGATATTCCATTTCCAAATCTCCTTTAATCGTAATTTGAAAGGAGATTTTCGGAAACATTTTCAACTCTATTCCATTACATCTCGCTGCTGTCGGAGATACACCATGCAGGTTTTTAAAAGCTCGGCTAAATGCATCTGGTGAATCATACCCAAACTTAAGTGCAAGATCAATAATACGTATAGTCTTATCATTTTGAAGCTCACATGCAGCTTGTGATAAACGTCTTCGTCTAATATATTCCGACAAAGTAAATCCTGTAATTGACGAAAACATTCTCGGAAAATGATATTCTGAACAACAAGCTAATTTTGCTACTTCTTTAGCATCTATTTTCTTTGATAAATTCTGCTCAATGTAATTCATTGCTCGATTCATTCTCTCCAGCCAGTCCAGGTGTAATCCCTCCCTTCAAAAATATTATGTATGAAATAAGGGAATCTTTCCCGATTTTTGCTGTTCGAAAGATGT
>Ga0209463_1000577_pt1 | contig 26905 bp, 27 predicted proteins | sample AgamicMgSfrz_FD_187169 | JGI IMG/M metagenome (GOLD analysis project Ga0209463, IMG submission 187169) | Agave microbial communities from Guanajuato, Mexico - Mg.Sf.rz (SPAdes) (version 2) | ecosystem: Host-associated > Plants > Phyllosphere > Phylloplane/Leaf | place: Guanajuato, Mexico... | reverse complement strand
TATTCGAGGTTATCAAAAATTGGTTGCATCCAAGGTCTTAATTTATCTTCTTTTTCACCAGGTAAGAAGCCGATACCATTTCCCATTTCAACAATAGGTCTTGCTACAAGTAATTTATCGTAGTGACCAAGAACTTCTATCTGGTGTAAAGCAGCCGCCACCGCTTCTAACGTTTTTCCTGTACCAGCTTTACCAATACAGCAAATTAAGCTTGTTTCTTTATCTAACAGAAGGTCTAAAAACATTCTTTGACCAATGTTCTTTGGTGAAATCCCCTTAACCGCTACAGGACCTTCAGTTGTAATTTTCCGTACAAATCTTTTGCCATCTTGAAGAATTAAGCGTCCATAGAAGGTAGCCTTAGCATTTGTCGGACTCTTACAAATAAAGAAATCGCCATCGTAAATATTTTCTTTTAATTCTTCAACGCCTTCACCTACATAAATAGCCTCTTTAAAGCGAGAGTACTCTACTGGTCTTTCTTTAAATAGGTCATTAAGAACGTCATCATTGATGTATACAGTATGGTAACCCTTATGAATGTATTCTGCATTTTCTACTAAACGATCATTGCTATAAACATCAGCATCAAAATTCTTTAATTCTTCTTTAAGTTCTCCTTTAAGTGCATCAGCTTTTGCAATCATTAAAGAATCATTTGTTACTAATGTGTAGTTTCTATTTGGATTTTGTATAGCTAAATTAATAGCAGTTGATAAAATTTTATTATCATTATTCATTTCTCCAAAAACATCTTCAATGACTTTGTTATGCTTGTTATGTAATTCGATTCGGAAAGTACCACCCGACTCTAATCTCACAGCATTCGAAAGTTCATTTTCCGTAAATTTCTTTCTTAATTTCATATAGTAGCGAGAAAATTCTCTTGCATTTTTCCCTACTAAATCTTGTCGTCCCTTTTTATTATTTACTTCTTCGAGCACAACTGCAGGTATAACCACATTGCCTATACCAAATTTAAAGATTGAACTTGCATCATTTAATATTACGTTGGTATCCAATACAAATTCTTCTTCGTGTAACTCAGAAACATTTTTATTCAAAGAACATTTCTCCCCTCAAGAATCTCATACATATGTTATTTAATTTTTCTTGGAACCCTTTTCCGTTGTCAGATAATAAAAAAAGAAGCCACCATCTATTAGTAATAGATAGTGGCTTCAGAAGGGAGGAGGCCTTATAAAATGTAACAGTTAAATGACTATACACTTATAAGATATATAAACCTATAGGGGTTATAAAAAAATTAACTTAAGCATTTTTTGAAAGGTTATAAGAGAAAATTCTCTTAATAACAGAATTTATTTTTATGTTAATTATTTAGAACATAGTTAATTAAGAACATATATTGCTTTTTCCATTATTAATTTGGAACATTAAGTAGGTTAAAAAATTAAAGATATTTCATCTTATTAAATTATTATCTTAAAGTTCAATAGTCTGCACGATGTTTTTTTGGAACACTGTTGTTTATATTATTTTTGTCATTCTCTTCCCTATTTAAAGAAAAAAGCCCGATTCTCTCTATGGAGAGAACTGAGCTAGAATTAATAATTACGGTATTTACTTTTAGTCTTCCTGTAATTTTCTTAAAACTTCCATATCATCTAAATACTCTTCTTCGCCATATTCCATCCAATTAATACCTAACTTATGTAGTATGTCTATAAAATCATTTAAAGAATAACCTGATAACTCTGCAGCCCGTTCATAAGTCACTTTTTTTGCAACAAATAGCATAACTGATGACATAAGCTGAACATTTTTAGCCACATTATCTTTTTCAAATAAATCTTTTAGTAATAGTTCTAACTCTTTTGGAATAGATACGTTTACCATTTCTTTATCTAGAGCCATAGTTCGTTTTTACACTCCTTTATAACTAATTTGTTCTACAGTGGCTTATTTTAAGGGATTGTTATAAGCAAACTTATTTCTTTTTTATTGTGTTACTTATGTATAATTTTACTACAGAGAACAGAAAAAAACTGTACCACTAATTTTAATTAATAAAATTATAAAACCACCACTATAAAGAACTTGTGTTTTTATAATTTTTTATTGTACCGATCATAATATATACAAATAATGATTATTTAGAACATATTTTATTCTATATATGATATAACTTATTCATTTTATTATTTAAACAATAAAAAGTTAGAAAATGTTTAATTATGTTAATCCTTATAAAGCTTATCCTTTAAAACTTACAGTGTTAATTTGGAACATTGTTAGTTCCTACCCCCTTTTTTTTAACGTTGTAGTTTAATTTTCCCAAAAAAAGACCGGCAAATTCCAACCTGTTATGCCCTTTGCCATTATCATAGCGGATAATCTTGAATTGCCTTCTAACACAAATGCTCCCTTCTTCCCTGAAAGAATGATAATACGAGGCTTATGTAGCAAGTCTACTTCCGCTAATTGTTTAAGTCGATATAATTTTCTTTCTCCATTTAAATCACTTTCACCGACATATTTTTCATAGTTCTCACTAAAATCCCTAAATGTCCTTTTCTCACCTTTACACTCAGGGCACGGAATTACTTTATGATGACAGGAAAGTTGTTTTAACCATCCTGCTGATGGATGAATATGTAGTTGAAGTAAGTCCTCTATCTTAAGGTTTCCGCTATGCCATTGGATATGATTCATAAATTCCCTCTTGGTTGTGCTCATATATTTTATTGATTGTTTAGGTCCGAATGCTTTAAACCACTTCTTTGACTCTTCTATAAAAAAGTGATCATAAACAATTTCCCAATTTACTTGTTCTAAATTAAAAACTATGGATTTCATCTTTCCTCCTCCCTGCCATCTAACTGTGCTTTATTTTTGAAATGAATAGTAATTTAAAATGTTAGATGTTAATAACCCTTTAGATAGAACTAGACACACCCCTTAAATTTAATTAACGAAATAAAAAGCGTAGATTTAATAATTTCTACACTTTCTACTTTTGCAAATAATACAAAATTCCCAATTCATTAAAACGGTTCAAGCAATTATAAGCTTGAACCCTTTTCAGTAGTAGTAACAGCTTGTTCTGCTTTTGCTGCTTTATCAAAAATTTTGATAAGCGAATCATTCATATCAGAAATATCGCCGTATTCCCAGAAATTCTTTCCACACACTAAGATATCACTATGTAAATGCAAATCGTCATCAGTTCCAAGCGCTCCATTACTTGTGCCAGAGTTGCCCACTTTCGCAATCCAATCCGTTGTCTTTACATAATCTCCAACTTTCAAGTCAAGGTTTACACTGCTGGTATGTGCGTAATGTACTAAAATTCCGTTATCACTTTGAATCCATACTTGTCTACCACGTAATTTATCCAACGTTTTTTGAGATGTGTTGTTGCTATCCGCAGCCTCTTTTAATAAAACTTCTCGATGATCAAATTCTAGCTCTTTAAAATCCTTGTCAATTCTTACAATTCTTCCTTCAAACAGAGGATGAATTAATGTTTGTCTTGTAATTTCAATACCAATTGCTCCTGGATACCAATCAAAACCTTCGTGTTTTCCGTTTCTATAATCTCTTGCCGCCCCTGGTACTTGTCCAGGTTCCTTAGTAACAAACGCGTGATCAATTGGAATATGAGGGCTACCTAATACATTTAACACCTTTTCTTTATCTACATTCTCACAAACTTGAATACTTGTAGTTTTAGTTGTTGTATAACTACCTTTTCTTCCTGATAGGTTAAACAATTTCTTTGCATCAGTTTCAGGGAGCAAGAATTTATTATTTTCCCATTTTCCTTTTATTGCGTAGAATTGTCCGTTCACATAAATATATTTATCTATGTCCTTATAGACCATATATGTATAATTGTTTAATTTCCCCCAATAGCGTTCGTTGCCATCATCTTTAAAGTCACTTAATACAATTGAGTTTTCTTTATATGTAATTTCCATTTTGTTTGATACATATTTTTTCTTTACACTTTGATGTGTATAGTTTTGGATAGGATAAATCATATATACTAGTGCGTATAAAATGATAACTGCTGGAATAAATCTCTTCACCTAATCACCACTTCTAAATAAGAAAAAAACTATTGTAGACCCCATTTTTTGAGCATACAAAAGATAACATACTCTTTACATACAATTTTTTGAATGTCTCTTTGAACTTCTGAATCATTATATAAAAGATACGGTTCAATCTTTATTTGGTTATTTTCTATTAGAATAAATAATTCTAAAATAGAGCGCCCAACTTTAAAGAAGTACCTTCCTGAACCATTCGTAGTATTAACAGCTACACTATTTACGCATTCCTTTTGCAAATATTTAAGGAACTCCAATTGTGTACCCTCCATACTTACCGTTTTTTCTTTAATACTAAATAAGCGATTTATGTTATTTAAGGGTGCTATTGATTGGTAACTATTAGGTTCTTCAATATGCCATTTCTTTAATAGCTCAATACTTTTCTTCATAAACGCCTCCTTCTACCTTTCGTATTAAGCTTCTTACTTGAAAACCCTTTATCTTTACAAAATTAAAAAACCTAGATGGATTACCCACCTAGGCTTATTTTTATAGATTATTTGTTTCGGTTTTTGGCTGTTGCTCTGTAACCTTTTGATTTTGACTATTATTGTCTCCGTTGCTTGGAGTTTGGCCAGTTTCTGTTTGAGGAGTTTCTTCTTTTGTGCCATTATCCTTTTGTTCAGTTCCTTTTGCATCTGTTCCTGTTGTATCACCTGTAGAAGGCACTGTTGTTTTTGGTGAATCTGTTTCTGTTTCTTTTTGAGGTTGTGTTTCAGACTGTGTAGGAGCTTCAGTTTGAGGAGTTTCCTCTTTAGCAGGCGCTTGTTCTGTAGTGTCGTTTTCTTCTTCAGTAGTCGTAGGAGTTTCTTCAACTGCTGGCTTTTCCTCAGCCGCTGGTTTTTCTTCTACTTTAGGAAGTTGAATGGATGACTTATTACTTTCTAACACTTTTTCCCCCGTTTTTTCATCAAAACCAACTACTTGATACGTGTAAGTTTTTTCAGCTTTTACATTAGTATCTGTATAGCTGCCATCTAAGCTGTCTCCAATAATAGCATCATTTCTATGAATTTCGTATTTTAATCCTGGTTTGTCTTCCCATTTGACTGTAACTTGATTGCCTTCAGTATTTCGGAAGAGTTCGATTGAGATTTTATCAACGTTTGATTGCTTTGCTGTTATTTTTGCTTTTGGTAAGATTTTTAAAGTATCTTTCGCAATTTCTCCAAACATTTTTGCAGCGATATATGATGTCTGTCCACTTGGAATATAGTGTCGGCTATCTGCATTATCAAAGCCCATCCAAACAATACCTACCATATTATCGGTAAATCCAGCAAACCATATATCTTTATTTCCGTGACCACTAGGGTTTTCGTTGGTACCTGTTTTACCTGAGATTTGGGATCCAGGTACATCAGCATTTCTACCTGTACCATTTGTTACTACACTACGAAGCATACTTTTCATTTGATCAGCCGCTTCTGCTCTAATAACTTGTTTTGGTTGTTCAGGTTCATAGACTACTTCATCAAGATAATTTACCATTCTGCGAATAGTATGAGCCTCAGCACGTTTACCGCCATTTGCAAAAGCTTGGTATGCATCTGCCATTTCAAGCGGTGTTACACCATACTCTAAACCGCCTAATGCAATTGGTAGATAAATATCATTATCCGTTAATTCAATACCTAGTCTCTTTACATATGCTCTTGCATAATCAATACCTACTTGTTGAAGCATCCATACCGCAGGTCCATTATTAGATAATCTAAGCGCTTCTGCCATTGATTTAGAGCCACTACAGTTGTGGTCTCTAACAAAGTAAGTACCAAAACTTGATTGGCATTGCACTGTAGAATAAGGATTCCATTTTCCTGTTTCTAACGCTGGGCCGTAATCCATTATTGGTTTAAATGATGAACCAGGTCCACGTTTTGCTTGGAACGCTCTATTAAAAGATAAGAATTGTGTAATTTCATCTCTAGAGCCAGTCATAGCGTAGATTTCGCCATTTTGAGGGTTTACGAAGACTGAGGCACCTTGTATCTTTTGGTCATCCCCAGCTGGATTTGTAGGATATAGACTGCTATCAGCCATATGTTTTCTCATTGCTTTGTATACTTCTGGTTCGAAGCTTGTATAAAGTGTTACACCTGAATACATAACGTCTTCAATTGGCATATCAAGAATTTTACTTGCTTCAGATAAAACATAGTGAACATATTCAGGATAATGAATTTGCTCATCATCTGCAATTTTAGGTTGTTGCAGAACTAAGAAATCTTTTGTTTTTGCAGCTTCATATTCTTCTCTTGTAATGTATCCGCGAACGTACATATTTGTTAATACTGTATTTCGTCGTTGCATTGCTTGTTCTTTATCTGCATAAGGATTTAATACACTTGGAGACTGCGGTATACCTGCTAATAAAGCTGATCTTGCAATACGATCTATTTTATCTTGTTTTTCAAATTCTTCAATTGTCATTCCAAAATATGTTTTAATCGCGTTTTTAACCCCATATGCACGTTGACCATAAAAGTTGTGGTTTAAATAGAAAGCAATAATATCTTGCTTTGAATATTCCTTTTCAATCGCTGTTGCATATACAGCTTCTTGAATCTTTCGGTCTAACGTTTTACCTGGGTTTAAATAGATACCTTTTGCTAATTGTTGTGTAACTGTACTACCACCCTGTTCAAAAGATCCTGAGCGAAGGTCAACAAGTACTGCACGGAAGATTGTACGAACATTTACCCCAGCGTGGTTAAAAAACTCTCTATCTTCTGTTGCTACTACTCCTTCAATAATTTCTTTAGGAATCTCGCTATAAGGTGTCATTTCTTTGCGATCTTTTTCAAACTCAGCCATTTTATTGCCCTGTGCATCATAAATCCTTGTTGGCTTTGGTTCAATCCGTAATTTTTCTCCGTCTAGTTCAATAGAAGCGAATCGTTGATTTACTATTAGTCCTGTTAACAAGGCTACAATAGCGGTAAATAATAAAGAAATCATTGTAGCTTTAAAAATGTTATGAGTGGTATTACGAATACCCATTTATTAAATTCCTCCAGTTGTTTGTATGTATTAAGGAAACTTATTTTTAATATTCATCTCAATCACCACATTCCTTTCTTTTAACAAACCAGAACTACCGAAATTATAATCCTTACTACTTTTCAAAAAAAACGTTAGACACCTCTTAAAAAAATTTTTTATCTATTGTTTATTTACACCTAAGAAAAATATAATCCGTGTAATGAAAATTGGAGAGGTGTTATCTTATGATAGATTTAATTACCGGAAAGACGAAATCGGGCAAAACAACATTAATTAAAGAAAAAATTAAAACAATCCAAAACCCTGTTATTATTTTAGATTTCAAGAACGATTTTGATGATGTTCAAACTAAAACCATTAACTTAGGTTTAATTGATCCTTTCTTATCTCCTATGAACTATACAGATGCTGTTGCTATTAATTCTGGTTTAGTTGAATTTAGTCAATTCTTAGCAGAAAGAAGCCAAGAAGTATTAAAAGACTTCTGTTTAGAAGAAGACTGGAAAGAATTTAAGATGAACGATCTAATTGACGAAGCTTTAAAAAGAGCAACTAATGGGTGGAATCAACACGAGAACGCTAAGGCGAAAGAATCTAGAAGGTTTTTGAATTTCAAAAAATCGAAACAAGAGCTAATATTAGAAGACGAAATTAATAAGATTGAACAAACAGATATTGTAGTAGTAAAAACAGAAGGTTTACACAGTATCCAAACAAGAGTTTTATCTTTCCTCTTACTAAGTCGTCTACAAGAAAAGTTTCCTTCCATTACTGTTGTCTCCGATAATATAAATTATCTATGGCGAGACGGACACTTATTCTCATTCTCTAAGATTTTTGACTTTGAGAAAAACAACCTTCTCCTTTCCTTTAACAAAACAGAAAATTTCCCTAAACGTTTAAAGAAGCATATTGATAATGTTTTTATTTTTAAATTAGAAAATAATTCTGATGTGGATTTTTTCAAACAGTTTAATATCCCTATTGATGCTAAGGCCAAACGCTTTAGACAAGGTAAGTACGTTGAATACAATTTAAATGACATCTTATTTAACGAGCCTAAAACGCAAATGGCTTAATTATACAACAAAAAAAGTAACGTCGAGTTCCAGACGTTACTTTTTTAATATGAAACGAAAGCGGCGATATGTATAAGTCGTTTCTTTTTGAGAAAATCTTTTCTTAATTTTTATAAAACCTGTTTCAACTATAAGTTTTGATTCGCTGCCGCTTTCAATCCCTGCCGTTACATAATGCACATCACCAGAATTTACTTTCTTCCATTCATAATTGCTATTCATTTGATTCCTTGGTAAAAAGCGCGAGAATGTTTGCAGTGCATCCTCATTTGCCAAGACAAATAGAACACCTTCTCTCTTATGAAAGTAGGTATAATAATCTCTTACAATTTTATAAGTTTTTTCTTCGTTGGGTTTAAAACCAGTGACTATCATTCCCCCACCACCCTTCCGGATGAAGAAATACTAGCTCCATAATTTTTAAAAATCAATTTTTATGTATGAAAATTATTAAGAGAATTATGTACACACTTCCAATTAGTCAAGTACCATTTTTTAGTAGTCGCATATTCACCTAAAACCCTGATGTAGACACTATAATCTAATAGCAAATTAAACTATTTAAGATTTTTTTATTTTTTTTCTTAAACTTTTAAAAAAGCTTCCGTTATGTATTTATAGATTTTCAATCAGGAGGCGATTTTATGTATATCAATACAAATACAGGTTCTCTTATTGCACGCAACGCTATGCGTATTAATGACAGTGATTTATCTAAATCTATGCAACGTTTATCTACTGGGTTACGAATCAATAATGCTTCCGATGATGCTGCTGGTCTAGCAATCTCGGAAAGAATGAAAGCTCAGTCAACAGGAATGAGTCAGGCCTATAGGAATGCCCAGGATGGCGTTAGTTTAATCCAGACGGCGGAAGGCTCGATGGGCACGATTAGTGATATCTTGCAGCGTCTAAGAGAGTTAAGCGTACAAGCGGACAACGGTACTTATTCAGATGACGACAAAAAATCTATTAAAGCTGAAATGGACTTACTAGTTAAAGAGGTAGATCATATCTCGGATACTACTAGCTTCAACGGAATGACACTTTTAAATGCTGATACTTCATTAGATCTTCACATTTCTGATAAATTTGACGACACTATCAGTGTTAGCTTAATTAACGTTGATTCAACTGCATTAGGAATTGACTCACTTGATGTAACTACTGACGCTCAAGCTGCAATCAAATCTATTGACGATGCATTAAACACTATTTCTTCTGCTCGTGCTGATTTAGGTGCTACTCAAAGCCGTCTAGACTTTATCTCAGACAACCTACAAATCAACATCCAAAATACAGAGGCATCGAAATCTCGAATTTCAGACGCTGATATGGCCGAAGAGTCTAGTAACCTTACAAAAGCCCAAATCCTTAGCCAGAGCTCACTTGCGATGTTAGGCAAGGCTAATCAGGCACCTCAAGGTGTACTTCAATTACTTCAAGGCTAAGACTAAAAACGTTCTCCTCAAGGAGGGCGTTTTTTAGTTTCCACTAATATTTAAAATAACCACTATTTTAGATAAGGGGGAAACTATGGATATAACTAATATTCAATCAACATTAAGTGAACTAGATATTTCTGCACTAAAGACAGCACTCTCAAATAGAAATGTTCAAGAAAGTGAATTTGAAAACATTATAAGCGCTGTTGCGAAAACAGCTGAAGCTTTAGAAGGGAATTATAAATCAGAACACAGTCTATTCCCTGAACACAACTTTAAAAAAATAGCCTTTCAACAAGTGGTAGATGACTTTGATAATGAACAAACTGCTGTTGGTGAATCCACAGCTACTAACGGATCTACGAAAAACGCTACCACAAATAACAATTTCTCAACACTTTCCAATGTAGAACCTAATAATTCAACTAATACTTCAAATATAATAAAGACAAATATTACTACACCGGTCACTAATACTGTTAGTAATACTTCCTCTAATTTATCTATAAAGCAAATTAGCGGTAATACAGCATACGATCCAACTATATCGGAAATGGCTCAAAAATATAATGTTCCTTTTGATTTAATTAAGGCTGTTATTAATGCAGAATCCAGCTTTAACTCAAATGCGACCTCTTCAACCGGTGCTATGGGGCTAATGCAACTTATGCCGAGTACAGCAAAATGGTTAGGAGTAAACAATGCCTATAACGCCCGCGAAAACATTGAAGGTGGAGCAAAATATCTAAGCTATCTACTTAATCGATTTAATGGAGATCTCAAACTAGCTGTAGCTGGATATAATGCCGGTCCTGGTAATGTTGAAAAATACAAGGGTATTCCACCTTTTCAAGAAACACAAAACTATGTCAAAAAAATTCTTACTTAACACTGGAGGGTCATTTTTGAATAAGACAAAAATTATCATTGAAGAATTAAAAAAGAGAAACATCCCATCTGAAATAAAACAAACGATCTTCCCCTTAGTGGAACAATATATAGATAGAATTCAATTCGTTAAAAGTTTTGTTGGTTTAAAAGATATTTTATATTTCGAAGAGCTAGAAGTTGATTTCTTTGATTTTCCCTTCTTCTTAAGTTTAAATTGTCAAACACTTTCATCAAACGGCGGAGATAAACACGCAAGTATTGCTTCTGTATACGAAAATGCTATTACTGATGCAGAGGAAATAGTGAGAAAGCTAAAACATTTCTTCGAAGAAACGAACCGCATTCTTTTCTTTGAGGTAGCATTTAGTGAAAACGTATTAAGTAACGATGATATGTGGCAAGTTTACCACCATATGAACGAGGAAACGGACAAAGAGCCATTTGAAATTATGACTAAAATGTATCGTTATCCTAATTGGTATGACGTTGAATTTGGTGAAAATGTAGCAATTCTAGAAGATTCTTTAACCGCATTGAAACAAATGGACAACATTCACACATTAGCAACAATTAAAGAGTTAGAGGAAGAGATTAATAAGGCTCTAGAAAATGATGATGCAACCCAATTCTCCTCTTTGGTTAAGGAATTAAAAGTTCTAAAGAAACAAATCCACTAAGAGATTATTCTATTTTAAAGTTTTTTAAGTACTACCCTTATTACAATTCAGTTTACCTGAAACTATTGTTTGCCCACAAAAGAACCAATGTCCTAATTAAAAGACACTGGTTCTTTTTTTATATTACTGTTAGCCTGCCGCTATGTATGTAAATAGTTGCAATTCTTTATGCACAGTCTTTAAAAAATGAGAAAAGTTCTAATTACTATTAGAAATGACACCAATATTTAAGATGATTGCTATAATACATATAGTTTAAGTTAATTAAAAAATCTAAGATAGAGATAATAACGGAGGTAGTTAAATGGTAAAGAGCGGGCTATTTAAGGATTTTAATTTTAAATTAGTAGTAATTGAAGCATTACTGGATAAAGATCCCCTATTTTCAAAAGAATTAAATGATTTAAAAGATACGTATACAAATGATTTTGAATGGTATTCAGGAGCTGGGCCTATTGTTCAAATCCAAAGCTATTTGGAATCGTTAACTTTAGAAACGAGCGATTTAGAAAAGATTGAATACCTTTGTTTTGATGGCGGGAATGAAATTTATCATATTTTAAAGCCGGATTGGGATGGTGAAGACAGTTTGTTTGATGTTACATCTGTCGAGGGATTTCAATATCTAAAAAACTTAAAAACTGTGGAATATATTTCAATGTGCCATCCGAAAGTGTTAGAACCATTTAAACTAGCTGGAATTGAAGTTGAGGATTAATGAACAAATACGACTACATTAAAAGACAATTAGCAAAAACAAACAAGAAGAACGACGAGAACTATATAATTACAAGAGTTTGGCACTTACTTAATGATTACAATGTGAAAATAAATACTCAACAGTTTGTGATTCGATCTGATGATAATCAAAGCATAAAATACGGATTGATTGATTTATATTTTCCACAGTTTAAGTTGGCTATTGAAATTGATGAAGCACATCATAAAAATGTGGTAAATCAAACACTAGACCAAATTAGGAAAAATGATATTGTGAATGCCTTAGATTGTGAATTTATTCGAATAGATGCAACTCAACCTATAGAGGAAGTACACAAAAAGATAGACCAAGTTGTTCGTAAAATTAGTCTGTTAAAAGAAGAGAAATGGTTTATCCCTTGGGATATAGACAAGGAATATAATCCTACTACTTATATTGAACAAGGATATATAGATGCTGAAGACAATATCTCTTTAAAAACAGTTGCCGACTGTTGCAATGTGTTTGGATCTGGCTATAACAATGGATTTCAGCGAAGTGGTGCACCCCACAAATTTGAAAAAGATACAGACATTAAAAGGTTGAACTTCTTCCCAAATAAAGACTGGAATAATGAACTAAGCAATAACGAGGATATTTTCACAGAATATAGCACTGATCAAAGGAAAAACGAAGTTTACTTTAAGGAAAGAATGTTTCAACGCAGCCAAAGAACCGCCCTATTTGCATACTCTAAAACTTCTACAGGTAACTTTGAAGCGGTATTTAAAGGGCTTTATGTACTTAACCGAGATGAAAGCAAGAAAACAGGCATCTTAACTTATAATCGTATTTCTAAAATAATGCCGACTTACTATTCGAGTAATGTTACACAACCAGTTAAAATTGCAGAAGCTTACAATGAAGACGGATATAAAATTGCACACTTTTATACGGAAGATCAAATAAAGAAATTTAAAGAAAAGTATTTCAATAAACATAAAGTAGCAAAAACACTAACAACATATTGTATACAATAAAAACTTTGTTCTATGGGGCAAAGTTTTTTATTATGATAAGTCAGCAAAGGAAATGATAATAATTTTTTTAATATATATAAGAGTTTTTATGTTCATTGGAGGAATATTGTAATGGATAATAAAGTTATTTCGATTAGCCGCGATAATTTTGTGCCTCGCTCTAGAATCGTCGGTATTTTTTTTACAGAGTCAAACCCTATGAGAACTCTGTTATCAGATAAAAGGGATGAAAAAAAACTAGTAGATGCTACACGAGGTAGAAAAACTAGAAGTGCTATTCTTTTGGATAATGGTTATCTTATTTTATCACCTGTAAAAGCCTCTACTTTAGTGGAAAAGTATCAAGAAGATTAGGAGGTTCATAAATGTATTCTTCTTATTTTAATGGCTGGATAGGAAAATTAGATGAATTTTGGGTAAAGGATGAACGGGAAAAACTATTCCGCTCTCTATTTGCATACAAATTTAATTTAATTTCTTCTGGTCAAAAACTATTTATTAGCTACGATCATAATCAATCTTCCAAGTATATAGCGGTACAAGCAGCTGAGTTTTTTAGCCAACACGGTATTCCAGTATTCATTTCAAACCGCCCATTGTCTACTTCAATGATTCAAGTAATTGCGAAGGAACGTTTCGGGTGTGGTTCTCTATCTTTTGTTCGTGATGATTACCGTTTTCCATACGTTGGTTTAAAGGTTAGTGACAGTAACGGTAAATTTATAACAAAAAAAGATTTAATGACAGTAGGAGAATTTAAAAAACATAAGAAGCAACCTATAGATTGGTTTGACCCGTTGTTAAACCTTAAAAATTATCTTGAAACAAACTTCAAATTCACTAATTCAACTAATGCTATGAACAGTCTTTTGTGGAATGCAATGCATAGCCCCCTCTCCCCTGTTCTAGAAGAATTATTCGTCCACACTCTTAATAAAAAGAGTATTGATGCATACACAATTAATTCTTATGAAAGCACATTAACCAAGGACGTTCTAAACGAATTTGAGTTTCAAGAACAAATAGATATAACTAGCTTAAAAATGAACGAGTACCTTTGTCAGTATGGTATAACAACTTCCCCTGACCTTAGTAAGTTTGATGTTATAGAAGAGAAAAAAGGAAACGTATATCCAGTCTCCTTTGAAGAAATTATATCTAGAATTATTCCTTACTTAAATATTGAAGAAAAACTTATCATTTCAGATGGTATTTCATTTGCTAAGAAACCAAATATGGATTTAGAAATACAAAAGGTTTCTGATAAGAATTTCTTTAAAATGATTAAACAAGAATCTTTCTCTGTTGCAATTGACGGTAATTACAATATCTATCTTCAAGGTGAACTTTTTGCTAACCAATTTGCTACACTCTTCTGCTTATATTATTCCTTGCTATACTCACCAACAAAAAAGAATTCCTTAAATAAAGCTAGAGACAAACAAATTACTGAAATTAAAATATAGGAGGTGTTGGGCTTAGGCCCAATAAAAAATGACTACTTGTGCTTGTGGCGGTAACTCAAAACTAATAATTGATCAATATGTAATTAACACTCGAATTCCTGGAAACCGACAAATTATTTTAAAAAATGTTCGCTATAGACAATGTAAAATTTGTGGAGAAATGGAGCTCACAGAAGATAGCCAAAAATGGGTAGATGGATTAAGAAGCCATTATATGCATCACCACTACGAAAAAAGCAAAGAGCAAAATGATACATCCATTGAGGAAGCGTCATCTGTAAAAGTTAAAGACTTTTTCAAACTGTTTCGTTTGTAATTTTTAAGGGGGTTTTATTTTGAAGAAAAAACAAGATTTCAATCCATTTGAAATGGTTTTAGAGATAGCGGAAATTGCTAAGGATAACGAATGGAAAGATAAAAAAGACGTTAAAGAAGAAGAACAAACTATTAAAAAAATCATTAATCGCCCCACGGAAATAAAGAATTATCCGTATGATGCCTATAAAGAGTTTATTAATGCTGAGGATGATGACTTATCCTAAAAAAAGCAACTTTCCACGGCTTTAAAGCATTTGCTGACCGTGTGGAAATTGATTTTTCTAGCGGAGTTACAGCAGTTGTAGGCCCCAATGGATCTGGTAAATCTAACATTTCTGACGGTATAAGATGGGTAATGGGTGAAACTAGTGCTAAGTCGCTACGTGGCGGCTCTATGAAAGATGTTATCTTTTCTGGTTGTGACACAAGAAAAGCTTCTACCCAAGCCGAAGTTTCTATTGAGTTGGACAATCGATTAAGAATTTTACCTAGAATTGATATGGATACAGTGGTTATTACTCGTAAAGCTCATATAAGTGGAAAATCAGAGTTCTTTATTAATGAACAACCAGCCCGCCTAAAAGATATTCAAGAGATTTTTTTAGATACAGGTTTAGGTAGCAGTAGCTATTCAATGATCAGCCAAGAGCAAACAAAGAGGCTATTATCTGAGAAAACCGAAGAACGAAGAGCTATCTTTGAAGAAGCGGCCGGTATTGTAATGATGAAAAACGAAAAAGAAACCACTGAGGAGCGTTTAGAAGAGGTTGAAAAGGATTTTGTTAGGTTACACGACATTTTAAAAGAGCTAGAGAGACAAGTAAAACCTCTTCAAAAACAAAGCGAAAAAGCAAAACAATATTTAACAATTAAAAATGTTTTGGACGAAACAGAAACAGATTTCTTAAGCTTTAAGTTTCAACGCTTATCAAAAGAAGAACAGGTTATTATTAATGAACTTGAACTTAAAACAAATGAATTAAAAGAGTGCGCCTCAAACATAGCAAGCCTAGAAAAAAATCTTAAAAATTATAAAGAAGAACTAAAGCTACTGAATGACTCCATATTCTCCACTCAAGAAGAAAAATCTAAAGTGAAAGAAAACATTGACTCATTGCAGAATTCGATCTCAATTAATAAGGAGAGAATTCTTCAATCTGAGAATGAACTTTCTGAAGTTAGCGGAGAAATTGAAGAAATAGAAGATAAATTCTCAGTTTCAGTTGAAGAATTTAATAGCAAAAGGAATAGATTCCAAGAGTTAGAAAAACTAATCTTTGACAGCAATCAAACGAAAGATAAAGTTGTTAAGGATCTCTTTCACCTTCAAATTGAAATAACTTCTTCTAAAGACAAGACAGAGCAATTACGCGAAGAAATTGCTTCTCTTTATAACGAATATCAAGAGGCGAAATTACGTTTTGAACAACATAATCGGAATGAAGAAAAATTCTTAAGTGAAATGGATTCGTTAGGCGAAAGAAAAAAGAATGCTGAACAAAACTTAAGCGTTTCTAAAGAAACATTAGAATCTATTCAAAAAGAATTTCAAGAAAACAGCAATGTTATACAAGAGCTAAGTGGCAAACATCAATTTCATATTAATGAACTAAACAATAAGCAGCGTACAGTAAATGATTACTCTTCGCGTATAGTGCAACTTGAGACCACTTTAGCCAAGGAAAAAGCTATATTAGATAGTTTAGAATCGTCTCTAGAGAACTTTGAGGGTTATTATGAGGGTGTAAAGAACATCTTAAAAAACAAGACTCAGCTTGACGGTATATTAGACGTAGTAGGTAATTTATTTACTCCGGTGGACGGATATGAGATTGCTCTCGATAGCCTTTTAAATGCCTCTGCCCAGAACATTGTTGTCTCCACTATCCAAAGTGCTAAAAAAGCGGTGAATTTCCTAAAAGAAAAAAGAATGGGTAGAGCTACTTTTATTCCCCTTGATGATTTAACTATTCGTACCTTTTCAAGTGAAGAATTAAATATTATCAACAAGTATCAAGGTATTAGCCCCGCCCTGTCTGCTATTCAGTATACAGATAAATTAAAACCTTTATTTCAACATTTAATAGGAAGAAATTTAATCGCTACTAATATGGAAGCTGCAGTGAAATTTTATGAAGAAACTCGCTTAAAAATAAAAATTTCTACACTGGATGGAGATATACTTCAACCAGGTACAATTAGCGGCGGTACTCGAAATAAAAAAGGTTTAATTAGTAAACGTAAAGAGATGGATACCCTACGAGAAAGCGTTAAAATCAATGGACAAAAGCTTTTAGAAGCTAAAGAGAACGCACAAAGCTTAAAGAAAGCTATTGAACTAATTACTAATGAAAAAGAGTCTCTTCTTAAGTCTCTAGAAATCGAAAAGGAAAAGAACGGACAAATTAAATTAAAATTAGAAAGTGCTCAGCACAACTTGGAAATTGCAAAAAACAACATTAAGGAGCAAGATATTTTAGTAAAAGATTTAAAATATCAGTACGAAGAATCTAAAAGAACCTCCTCTTCCCTTTACAAAACATATCACGAAAAAGAAAATTTACACGTACAAAAAAATGAAGAGTTATCTTCTTTAATTAAACAATTAAGGAACAATGAAGAGTTATACAATATTGCAAAACAAACTGAAACTACGTGTCTAATTGAGATTGAGAAGTACGAAGAAGAAAGACGGAATTTAACGGATTTTATCTCTGAGCAGGAAAACGGTAAAGATTCTTTTGAAAAGCGTTTAGAATTTCTTCAAACTAAGAAATACTCAAATGAAACAAAAATACATACTGCTAATGAGGAAAACTCCCAATATACGGAACAACTAAATACTCTCTCCGAAACGTATTCATCTTTAGATACTTCTCTCAACGAACAGCAAACCAAGAAAAACGAAATTCAAACATATGTTGATAAGTCCGAATCCTCTTTAACAGAATTACGCAATTCCTTTACTGAGCTTAAAGAAGTGAATCATAAATTAGAGATACAAAAAACAAACTATTCAAACGAAAAAGAACAGATTATTAAGCGGGCTTTTGAAGCTTATCAATTAAAAGAAAGTGACTTACTTCAAGCTCCACAGATAAACATAAACGAAGAAGCAACAGAAAAAGAAATAAAGTCCTTATTAAAAGAATTAAAATCTATAGGTTCTGTGAATTTAGAGTCTATCAAAGACTTTGAGGAGCTTAATGAACGTTATCAAACAGAAAAAGCACAATTAGAGGATATCAAAGAAGCTAAAAAGGACCTTGAAATGCTACTTAAAGACGTTTCTAAGGAAATGACTGAACTCTTTACTGCTACTTTCAAAGAAGTATCTAAACACTTTGAAAAGATATTCGTTGAGCTATTTGGGGGCGGACACGCTAAGCTTGGTTTAGAAGACCCTAAAAAACCTCTTACTTCTCGAATAATGATTACTGCTCAACCTCCAGGTAAAAAACCAAAGAAAATTGAACTGCTATCCGGTGGAGAAAAGAACCTAACTGTTTGTGCCTTAGTATTTGCAATTATCAAAGCTTCACCAAGTCCATTTGTATATCTTGATGAAATTGATGCTCCGTTGGATGATGCTAACGTATCACGTTTCGCTTTCTACCTTAAAAAGTTTGGAGAGCAAACACAATTTATTGTAGTTACACATCGTAAAGGAACAATGATGGCAGCTGATTCTTTATTTGGGGTTACCCAAGAAGAACAAGGAATTACAACCGTTTTCCCTTATCATTTAGAGCAACCCTCTTCCCCTCCACACCAGCCCGATATAGAGGTAGGAACTTAATGGAAAACTTCATTATTAAATTTGATGAGTTCGAAGGTCCCCTCGACTTACTTATAGAGCTAATTAAAAAGCGAGAACTAGATATCTATGATCTACCTATGAGCGTAATTACAAAGGATTTTATAAATAGCATTGAACTTATGAAGGAAAGCGATATAGAGGTTACTGCTAAGTTTACAGCAATGGCCTCCCTTCTCCTTAAAATTAAAACGCAAATGTTACTTCCTTCCTCTAAAGAAATAGATCCACGGAATATACTTGTAAAGGAAATCGAAGAGTACGAAAAATATAAGAGTAATCTCGAACGAATTAAAGAGCTCCAATTTATAGAGCAAAAATATTTCAAGAGAAGAAAACGTGATGTAGCAAAGAAAAAGAAAAAAGGCAGTATTCTCGATGTCATTAATAGCTACAACGTAATTATTAGAAAAAAGCAGCTTAAAGAGAGAAATATGAAACTTGAGGAGTTATCAAAAAAACTTGCTGAATCTAAATTTACTATTGAAGATCGAATGCACTATTTAAAGAACCTTTCGAGTAGCATAGATGTTGAAAAGTTATTCGAAGAAATTAACGATTTAGAGGAAATGGTAGTAACCTTTTCTGCATTACTTGAGCTAGTTAAAGTTCAATACTTCCGTGTAGAAATAATAAATACACAAGTTATGCTTATTAGAAAGGCTTTGTAATTAAGGGTGATTAATATGGATAAATACGCTGTAGAATCTGTATTATTTGTTGCTAAGGAACCTCTTTCTTCCGAGAGAATATCTAAAATCTTAAATCAATCAGAGAATGTCATTAATAGATGGTTATCCGAATTAGAAAAGGATTATGAGCAAAGGGGTATTCGCATACGCAGAGTTGCCGGAGGATTTGAAATGGTGACTTCTGAACAATATCACGAAGTAATTGAACCCATTGTTCCAAAAGAGTATGAATTTCTTTCAAAATCGGTCTTAGAAACCGTAACCATAATAGCCACATTTGAACTTGAGACTTCTCAACCTGTCAAAAAAGCTAAAATTGGAAGATATAGAGATGTTAAAAATCCGGATAGTGGCATAGAATCTGCTTTGCTAATGGGACTTATAAAAGAAACAGAACAAGGGTATTTAACTACGGACGAATTTTTAAAGTTCTTTGGCATTAATGATTTAAAGGAATTAGAAGAAAAGCTGCAACAAAATGCAAATTCACAATAAAAAAACCCCTTAACTTTAAAACTATTTATTAAAGTTAAGGGGTTTTTATTAATATAAGTTAGTAATTAGTTTATCTTAAACGCCTTTTATTATTACCAATCATCCGGATTAAAACTATTGGTTAAGCGATCAAGGTCATTTCCCTTAGACTCTTTAACCTCTTCTGCTTTCGATGAATCAGTTGCAACATTTTCATTTGAATTGCCTTCATCATTTTGCGCTTGCTCTTCCTCAGCTACTTTAGGCTTCGGGGGCCTTGTTATAGAATCAGTAACTTTTTCTTCTACAGGCTCTTGCTGTTTTTGATTATTTTTTAACTGTTCCTGCATACGTGCAATTTGTTCCTGCATTTCTTCTATAGTAGGAGTTTGGGCTTTGTTTTGAATAGAAGATTGTGAAGTATTCACAACCTCCTCTTGTAATTGTTTAGTAGCTACAGGGGTTATTCTTTCCTCTTCTACTAATCCAGAATTATTACTTGAAATTACAGCAGATTGATTAGTAGATGCTGGAACTCTTTTAATAACTGTCCCTACATTAAGATCGTAGATTGCTTCTATTTGTTCATTAGTAGATCTACTTATTAAGGCATTTATATAACTTTGCATAAAGTCTTTATTTCTTTTTCTTGGTAGAACCTCGGCCATATCTCTAACTCCACCATTAAGCGCAATATCAAATTCTATAAAAAACCTTATAATCTCAGATGATTTAAGCGTTTGGGCTTGAGCCCACTCAACAATTACAGGATCTTCATTGTCCGTTATACGAAATTGTAAAACCTTTTCTTTAGCCATAACGATCAATCCTCACTAATTATTGTAAAGCAGCTTTTTCTTGTTCTTTTGCTCTTTCTTTAAATGAGTTATATACACCATTTATAAGAGTGTTGTGTAAACCTTCAACATAAAGCGTAGAAGCACTTGTTTCAGGAACATAGAATAATTGAATTTGTCTTTGTTCACATAGCTCTTTTAATAAATCGTATAAATGTGGTTTTAACAAAATGCTTCCCCCACCGTAAACAACAATAATATCAATATTATTTTGCACAGTGTCTAGTTGTTGTCTTGCTTTACGCATAATTTCTTGAGCTTGTTTTTCAAGCTCTACTTGAATTAGCTCCATTGCAACGGCGTGATACTTATGCGTTTTTTGTTTAAGCACCTTTGAAATATCTTGACGTTGAACAGAAGTTACAAAAATTCTATTTGCATATTCATCCAAGATGTTTTCTGCCGCGTGACCAATTCCATTATTTGTACCTTGCGCTAATTTTTGGTTAGGCTTAAAGCCATCTGTGATTGGAAACTCTGTTGTACCATCTCCCACATCAATATGTAAAATACGCTTATCTGCAAAATATTCACCGTTAAATGGATTGTATCCATAAGCTTCTTGAAATTCTTTAAAAATTTCACCTTTACGGAATTTATTATCAGAGTTATAAACCAAAGAAAATGCTACAGGAACTGCCTCTGGGAATACTTGTACAAAATCAAAATCTATATCTACCGTTACTTGTTTTTCCGTTCCAAGTAAAACTTTTACGATATGATTACCCTTCATAAATCGTTGTGCAAATTTAAGAGCTGATTCTTTGTCATACTCGCGAACTGGTAATCCAGTCGCCATATCAACTGTCGCTCTAATTTCTTCATTTAGGTTTGGATCCTTTTCATATGCTTTCTGAACTGCCTTAGCAGCAATCATACCTAAAGCCATTACAACTGGTACATCACTTGTATGTTTTTTTGTTGCGCCCAACACTGTATTTGTATAGTAACCGCTACTTTCTGTTGCATAGTCACCAATTAAATATAAAGCCGGTGCTTGTAAAGCTGGTGAAGTAATACTTACTACTAATTGTTGATAGATATCCTTCACTGCATCAGCTATAACTAAATCTTCATAGAATGGGTTTTTACTAACCTTTACTACCGTACTAGGTTGCAAAGTTAATTCCCCACTTTCCATTAATGCTACTTCACTGTTTCCTAAATCAGTTGCTAATCTTAAATCTACTTTTCCCATAAAATTTTCCTCCTCTTCCATTTGAGTTAATAATACTATATATTATTTTTTATGTAAAGTGCATTTTTTTTATGCAGAGATAGTATTTTCTATTTTTTATTCATAAAACCCCAGTACCTTCTTATATAAGTGTAATCTATTATCTTTCTTTTGAAAAATAATAGATTTCACACCTAGAATAAAAGTTTGTTATTGTTAAATAAAAAAAAAGACCCCCTTATTTTAGGAAGTCTCTTAATTTTTGGGAGCGACTTGGATGCCTTAATTTTCTTAAAGCCCTCTCTTCAATCTGTCTAATACGTTCTCTAGTTAAATCAAATATCTTTCCAATTTGATCTAATGTTTTTGTTTCTCCATCGTCTAATCCCATACGCAAACGAATAACTAAGGCTTCTTGAGGAGTTAAAGACTCTAATACATCATCAATAGTTTCCTTTAACATTTGTTGTTTGGTAAATGCATCTGGATCAGGACGGTCATCTGATATAAATTCATTTAACGTACTATCTTCATCGTCTCCAATAGCAGTTTCCATTGATATAGGATCTAATGCTATTTTATATATTTCCGCTACTTTTTCTTCAGTCATTTCCATTTTTAGTGATAATTCCTTAATACTAGGCTCACGTCCAAATGCCTGCGTTAATTCCTTGTTAAATTTTCTTAGCTTATTAATAGTGTCATACATATGCACAGGAATCCTTATTAACCTAGACTGATCCGGAATAGCTCTTGTAATAGATTGTCTAATCCACCAAGTAGCATACGTACTAAATTTAAACCCCTTAGTATAATCAAACTTATCTATAGCCTTCATTAGCCCTGTATTGCCTTCAGCTATTAAGTCCATAAAATCTAGTCCTCTGTTAATGTATTTTTTAGCTATAGACACAACCAACCTTAAGTTACATTGAGCTAATTGCTTTCTTGAATCCTCATCCCCAGCCAAAATTTGTTTAGCCAACATCTTTTCTTCTTCTGCATTTAAAATACGGTATTTACCTATCTTTTTTAAATACATTCGAACCGTGTCATCTACATCTATTTCTATCTCTTGTTCTGGCTCTTCAATTATTAAATCTTTAATTGTAATTATCTTTCCTTGCTCTCTTAAATCTTCTGTTTCTGACTCATCATTTACAATATTAATTCCCATCTTTTCGTTTAACACCGTAAACACTTGTTCAGCTTTACTTTCATCCCAGTTATACTCCTCTAACTGGTGACGAATATCAGACGTTCTTAATAAACCGTTACGTTTCCCTTTTAAAATTAAATCTTGGATAACTCCCGCACGATCATTAGGTGCCAGTTCCGCCATTTTCGCACCCCCTCGAAAAAAAAGAACCGTTTTATTGACGAACCAATCGGAAAATGATTATACTTCTTCAAATCCATCTATCTTTATATAATCGGCAAAAACGGATAAAAATTAAATAAATTTCCAAAAAGGAGGAAACCTATGTACAAAACCGATATATACCGCTATCAAAAGGAAATACTAAAAAAATTTCCGAAGCAGGAAGAACAGGAAAAAGTTCTTGAATTGTTTCAGAATTTGGTTTTCAAGTTAGAAAAGAACCTTTACCACTTGAACAATATAAATTTTTCTATTGAAAAAGCAAGCGGAAAAAATGAATTTTTTCACTTAATGCCTATCTATTTTGAACTAGAAAGTTTTCTGGTATCTACGCGCTCCTCTGTTGATATGTTAATGCATTTGCTCAACTATTGTTTGGCTTATGATATAGACAATAGACAAGTATCCGTTTCTTCTTTGTTTCATAGCGGCCAACTCTCAAAACCACTAAAAGACATCTTTGCTAGATACACTACTCCCTACAACAATCCCACTTGGAGCTTTATATATTTATTTAGAAACGAAGTTGTTCACGAAAAGAGCATATTTCAAGCATTACCTATTTATTTTAAAGACATTTTAGATCATAGCTTTTTATATGCTAAAATTGATAACGCTGAAAAAGAGGTTACTGATTACTTAAAGGTTTGTTTGCGCTTTTTAGATACATTTACTGACCGAGTTCTATCAGTACTTGAAATTTCGTTGAAACAATAAATGTATTTAACTCTAGAGAGAAAGTTTAATTATGTTAATTTTCATTGTTACCCTACTTTCTATTTTTTCTATCACCCTAATTACAGATGTCCAATTAAAAAACAAGAAATTAGAACAAAGGATAAATGAATTAGAAATTAAATTAGTTACAAATAAATAGCCTGGAGAGATTCTCCAAGCTATTTTTATAAGTATATTGACAGTAGCAATATTCTATTATTATCTAGGTTTAAAATTTCTATTTGTTTTCCATCTATCTCATATTTTGTATTAATTTTTGGTTCTTCAGAATCTAGCTTTGACATTACATATCCACCAATAGTGATTAAATCTTTCTTATCTTCAAAAGTGTACCCTGTAGCATTCTCTACATCGTCAATGTGAGTATCTCCTTCTATAATCCATCTGTTTTTACCTTTTCTAATTGGTGCAATCTCATTATCGTATTCATCTTGAATATCTCCGACAATTTCTTCTATAATGTCTTCCATTGTAACTAAACCGCTAACACCACCGTATTCATCAAGAATAACCGCAATTTGAGATTTCTCTTTTTGAAGTCGTGTTAACACCTTTTTTATTGGTGTAGATTCATACACTCTAGGGATATCTCTAACAATACCTTCTAGACCTTTACCTTTGCTTACGTTTGTATATAAGTCCCTAATGTTTATATAACCTTTTACATCGTCTTTATCTTCCCCAACAACAGGATAACGAGTATAAGCATTGTTTCCTACATATTCAAGGGTTACTTCAATAGAATCTTTTAAATAGATACAATTCATATCTTTTCTATGAACCATAACTTCTCTTGTTATAGTCTCATCAAACTCAAATATCTTTTCAACCATCGTTTTTTCATCGCTGTTTATATCATTACTCGTAGAAACAATTAATTTTATCTCTTCTTCTGAGTGTTCTTCGCTATGTTCACTCGCTGACTTCATACCCATTGCCTTAATTACAAGGTTAGCGGAACCATTTAACATCCAAATAAAAGGATACATTATCTTGTAAAAAGCAATTATACTTGAAGAAAGAGTTAAACAAACCCACTCTGCTTTTTGGATAGCTATAGACTTCGGAGACAATTCTCCTATTACTACGTGTAAGAACGTTACTACCGAGAAGGCAATAATAAAACTTAATGCGTGTAATAATGAATCACCTAAAGGTAATTTAGTCAATAAAGGACTAAAAATGGTTTGAATAGTAGGTTCCCCTAGCCACCCAAGCCCTAAAGAAGTAATTGTAATACCTAACTGACAGGCAGATAAATAACCATCAAGATTGTTAAGTATTTTTTGAACATTTACCGCTTTTTTATTCCCTTCTTGCGCAAGTTGATCTATTCGACTTGAACGCACTCTTACAAATGCAAATTCTGCAGCTACAAAGTATGCTGTAGCAATAATTAAAACAATCAAACCTATAATACTATATGGATCAACCATAATTTTACATTTCACTCTCCTTACATATTTACTTCCTTTTTATAATCTAAATCCCTACATACTCAACAAAAAAGCCAAGTTATAAACTTGGCTTCTAATTTCCTTTTTTATTCGCATACGCTTCTACACGTTGTTTGTACTCTTTTTGTACTTCGTTCATTAAGGTTTTTAGTTCCTCGTTTGTAATCTTTTTAATATCTGATATAGATGACATTATCCCCGAACCACTAGGAGAAATGAGGTTTTGAATCCCAATTTCATCATCAATTTCACGACTTACACTAGTAAATGTGTGAAGTGGCTTACCAATCAGCTGAGCGGCAATCTCTGCTGATTGTATATAACTTGTTACTTCTAATGCACATTCTCTCATTGAAATTGGATCTAAGTAAGACTGTACAAATGTTGTTGATTTCCCTACAGGTTTGTAAGCCCCAGTTGAAGTTTTTTGACCTGGGCCTTCAGAAATAGTAAAAACAATTTGAACCTTTTTCTTTGAAGGATCGTTGTTATCTGGATTAATTAACGCTTCAATTTTTAAAGTTCGTGCAATTACTTTTCCTTCTCTAACACTACCCCCATAATCAATAAACCCCTTAGGATAAAGTTTAGTAAAGTTTCCATCTATAATACTCTGAAACAATGACTTTGCTTTAGATTTGGAAATGTACGCTTTTAAATATTGTTTATTAGAAGTAATAGAAATAACAATATTCCCTTTATATTCATTTTCGTCTCTGTCCGTTCGTTCTTTAAAGTATTCTAAATTCTGAGTTACATCCAAGGCAGATCTTTTGTTTATAAATTTAAAAATCTTCACACCTTTTCTTAGCATATATAACACCTTTCACACACATCTAAGTTATTTTATGTATTATTCACATTAACATCGTTGTGAATATAGTTATTTAACTTACACTTAAATTAAGCAAGGTTCATTCTTTCTAGTACTGTTCCTTTTCGATTTAGATGCTCCATAGAACCCAGTTGAATAGTTAAATATTTTTTTAATACTTCGTAATCCTCAGCCTTATTAAGCCAATTCTCTACTTTGTTTTTTAATTCTTTCTTTGCATATTCAGAATCTGTTATTAGTACAAGATTACAGAATTTTGCAGAGTTACTTAACGATGTCTCCAACTTATTTGTATCTAATTTTTCGTCCACTTCGATAGCAAAGTAGTATTCGTTATCTTTTTCGAACTTTAACTTCCCTTCTACGTACTCCACAAAAGAAAATCCTTTTCTTTTCATAACATCTTTAACATCTTCTTGTTCAACCGTCTTCTCGTAGTGGAACTGTATGCCGCTTCGATTATTACCAGTAAACCTTCTTTGTTCTGAGCTCATATCAAGCATTGTTAAAACGAATTCGTGAATTGTGCGAATGTTTACAGATGGAGTCAATGTTTTTAACTCTTCAATTTCATCAATTAATTTTTTGGCTTCGTCGCTATTACCCTTTTGTAATAAATCCTGCACCTGAGTCATTGCTTCTTTTTTAGCTTCTGTTTTAATTTCTTCTACAGTATCACGAATAGCCTGTTCCAGTTCTTCCAAGTAATTTAATCTGTCATATAATGATCTAGCCAATTACGTCACCTCTACATAGATATTCTTCTATGTTCA
>Ga0209463_1000576_pt1 | contig 26905 bp, 25 predicted proteins | sample AgamicMgSfrz_FD_187169 | JGI IMG/M metagenome (GOLD analysis project Ga0209463, IMG submission 187169) | Agave microbial communities from Guanajuato, Mexico - Mg.Sf.rz (SPAdes) (version 2) | ecosystem: Host-associated > Plants > Phyllosphere > Phylloplane/Leaf | place: Guanajuato, Mexico... | reverse complement strand
TCTGTCACTGTGAAGACAACCTTGTCTTCTCCGTTGGCGTTTTTGTCAGGTGTGTATGTGAATTTGCCTGTTTGCGCATCTGTCAGAACTGCTTTTCCTTTTTGGCCGTTTTCGACAATCGCAAATGTCAGTTTGTCTTTGTCTGCGTCGCTTGCTTCAATCATGTCACTAGCTGCTTCGTCTTCTGTTACATTCAGCAAGCTGTCTTTCGCTGTAGGTAGATCATTCACTGCTCCTACCGAGAGTACAACTGTTTGCTCTGCTGATTCTAAAACACCATCGGTAGCTTTATATACAAAAGAATCACTTCCATTAAAATCTTTAGCTGGAATGTACGTAAATGTTCCATCTGCTTTGAAATCAAGTGTGCCGTGAGCAGTTCCTTTTACAAGGACAGCTTTCAGAGAATCCTTATCCACATCCTCATCATTCAGCAATACACTCTTTTCCTTACCAACTGTTAATGTTTCATCTTCCTTAGTAGAATAAGCGTCATTTTTTGCTATTGGAGCATCATTCACTGCCTTAATAAACACAGACACCTTAGCAGTAGAGGCTAACTTGCCATCACTTACTTTATAAGTGAAGAAGTCTTCTCCATTTTCATTTGCATTTGGCTTATAAGAGAAAACTCCTGTTTTCTGGTCAAGAATCGTCACTTTGCCTTTTTTACCATTTTCAACAATCGTATATGTCAATGTATCACCATCAACATCTTCCCCTAACAGTGTCCCAATACCAACAGTATCCTCTTGTGTATTTAACACACCATCCTTTGATACAGGCGCATCATTTACAGGCAATACATTAATTGTGACTGTTTTCGCTGCTGTTGTGCTGCTTCCATCACTTGCTTTATACGAGAATTGATCTATTCCGACAAAATTTGCACTTGGCACATATTGAAACGACCCATCCTCATTAAATGTCAATTTTCCATTTTCAGGATTGGTTATCACTGTTGCCGTTAATTCCTTGTTTTCTGGATCAATATCATTTGCCAGCACGCCCAATGCTGTATTTACCTTAAGCTGCTCATCTTCATTTAGTGTATATGTATCATCTGCTCCTACAGGTGAGTCATTAATTTCCGTTAATTGGACGAAGGAATTATCTTCAATAGTCGCAGGAACGTTTTTGCCAACATAACTGCTCATTAAAAGAGTCGCATCCAAATTAGTAATTTTTCCGTCGCCATTTATATCAAGTAACTTCTGCTGTTCAGTTGAAATCTTAACCTTGCCGCTGATAACTTGATAGATATAAAGAGAGTCTGCAGGTGTAATTGTGCCATCACCATTAATATCGCCTTTTTTCGTGATATTAACGGTAAAGGTGTTAGTTACAGTCTGCTTACTGTTTTTAGCGGTAACGCTTATTGTCGTTTCACCGAAATCCTTTATTGTGAGCGTCAAGACCTTCTTGTTAAAAGCAGCTTGTACAGATTGTTTATCTGATGCTGCTTCCAGCAACACATCTGCTCCCATTGCTGCTAACTGCTCGCTGAAATCTATCGTCAATGTTTTTCCAGTCATTGCAGTTTTTGACTTCATCCATTCAAGATTCTCATCAAAAATAACTTTATTTGTCCCATTTCCTTCAGCCATCGTGATAGAAGGCCCTGCTAATGGTGCTGAAAATAACAATGCAGCACTAAAAATAGAAACAATCCCTTTTTTACTTAAAGGAATAAAAGGATATTTTTTCTTTTTCACATATTTTCCCCCAGTTGTTTATGAGTTACCTATCTTCATAGACCACAGTCCCAAAAGAAGGGCTCTAACAACAAGGTTAGTTCTTTCGTCACTAGTTCTATATACTCATCATACTTAATTGACCATCATTCAGTAAATATAAATTTTTAAGGATTTAAAATATTTGTTATAGTAGATGAAAAAGAATAATATCTAGCAAATTGAAGGAGGACAAAAAACAGTGATAAGACCTATGGAGGAAAGGGATCTCGCCCATATCCTGTCTATTTATAATGATGCAATTCTTAACACTACCGCTGTATATACATATAAGCCAGATACATTAGAGAACAGAAAGCTATGGTACGAACAGAAGCTAAAGGACGGATACCCGGTAATCGTTTATGAACTAGACAATAAAGCAGTCGGTTTTGCTACTTTCGGCCCCTTCCGTGCTTGGCCCGCCTATAAATATTCTATTGAACATTCTATCTATGTCGACGGTAATTACCGCAGAAAGGGTATTGCGGCAGTACTATTGAAGGAGCTTATCGCCATTGCTTCAGAAAGAGAGTATGCTACACTGATTGGGGGTATAGATGCTTCTAATGAGAAAAGCATTGCCCTACATAAGAAATTTGGCTTTGTCCATTCTGGTACTATTGAAAAAGCCGGCTATAAATTCGGTAGATGGTTAGATTTAGCATTTTATCAATTACACCTGCCAGGACCAGCAAATCCACTCGGAGAATAATGAGCTAGACAGTGCTTCAAGATACTATAAAATGGAGGTTTTCGTTCATGCTAATAGGTCATATTGAAGAAATTGTTCGTCACCCAGTAAAATCTTTTCGCGGAGAAAGCGTAGCAGAAACAAATGTTATGGAATATGGTCTGTATGGTGACAGAAGCCATGCTTTTGCAGATGACACAAGAAAAGGGAAATATTTGACAATCACTCAATTCCCAGAGATGGTTCGTTATTCGGCAAGGTTCGCAGGAGAAGAAGCAATGTCTGAATATCCTAGCGTTGAAATTACAACACCTGAAGGAAAAGTAATGAATTGGGGAGATGCAGCTTTAGCCTTGGAATTAGAGGAAAAATCGAAAAGAAAAATCTCCCTGCTATCCTATACACCAGAAAATGTTCCTTTGGGAGCAATTGAAGAAGAGCATATCCAGCTCGTGACAGACGCATCACTTGAAAAACTTAAAGAGCTTTGGGGCGAGGCCGCTGTTGACCATCGTCGCTTCCGTCCAAACCTTATCCTTTCTTTAAAGGACAAGACTCCTTTTATAGAAGAAAGCTGGTTTGGCAAGCGTATAAAAATTGGAACAGAGGTAGAGTTGCAGTTGAACAGGCATTGTGAAAGATGCATGATTGTTACAGTTGACCCTGACAATGCAGAACGGTCTCCTTCTTTATTAAAAACTGTTTTTAAACAAAGACAAAATAATTTTGGCGTTTATGCCTCTGTTATTAAAACAGGAAAAATTCATTCAGGAGATGAGGTTCATCTGTTTGATTGAGGCTATATTTTTATAAAATACTGCATCCTGTTGACTGGATGCAGTGTTTTTATGTCTTACAAGTCTTTCTTATACATATCCTTAATTGACATTATTATCTTTTATAAGGAGGGGAAAGGATGAAGGCAATTGTTTCTAACAAATACGGCACACCGGAAACACTGACATTTTCCGAAATAAGCAGGCCATTGCCTAAGGAAGGGCAAGTGCTAGTGAAAATTTATGCTGCATCCCTTAACTATGGAAATCTTGTCTTACTTAGTGGCAAACCATTCCTAGCACGCTTTGCCTTTGGATTGTTTAAGCCAAAATATCAGATACCAGGTGGCGATATTGCAGGTGTTGTGGAGGCCGTCGGAAACGGGGTTACCCAATTTAAACCAGGTGATGAGGTGTTTGGGGATCTTTCTCAAAGTAGCTGGGGTGGTTTTGCTGAGTATGCTGCTGTACCTGAAAAAGCTCTAGCCATAAAGCCGGAAAAACTATCCTTTGCAGAAGCAGCAGCTGTTCCAATGGCAGGCACGACTGCATTACAGGCATTGCGAAATAATGGAAAAGTACTGCCTGGACAAAAGGTATTGATATACGGAGCATCTGGCGGTGTAGGCACCTTTGCGATTCAAATCGCCAAAGCACTAGGTGCAGAGGTAACTGGTGTGTGCAGTACAAGAAACCTTGAAAAAATAAAATCATTAGGTGCTGATTATGCGATTGACTACGTAGAAGAAGATATCACAAAAAACTCCCAAAAATATGATCTGATACTGGCAGTGAATGGTTATCAAACCATTCATGCCTATAAACAGTTATTAACGGAAAAAGGACGTTATGTTATGGTTGGCGGAAAAGGAAAGCAAATGCGTGATGCTATGCTGCTTGGTCCTTTCCTGTCTTTATCAAGCGGTAAAAAATTTGGCAATATGCTGCAAAGAGCAAATCAGTCTGATTTGCATTTCCTAAAGAACCTTATTGAACAGAATAAGCTCAAGCCTCTTATTGATAAGGAATTTCTTATAAGTGAAGCAGCAGAAGCATATCGCTATTTGCAAGAAGGCCATGCACAAGGCAAAGTTATCATTAAAGTGGCAGATGACTGAATGATTAGAGGCTGGGACATAAGTATGTAAGTCTAATTGAAAAATGAACTATTTAAATAGCTTGGTTTCTTTGTTAAAAACAATGGAGCGGAGACCACTTGACTCCTGCTAGAAATAAAGGAAAAGTTGAGACCCCGCAAGTGAAGATGAGGAGGCTCATCTTCACTTGCGGAAAGCACGAGGACGAGCGCGCAATGAAACAAACTAATTTTTAAAGCCATACTCTATTTTATAATTTCATGCTTCATTGTCTCAAGGTTAGCTAAAATATTTTTCGTGTTTGTTATGTCCCACCCACTTTTACTTTAAATAAGGATGGAAATAGCACTATAAACGAGCAGCAATGCCATTACAATATTAAACTGGCTTTTATATTTGGACAAAAACTTCTGAAAAATGCTGCCAAACAAACTCCAGCTGAATGTGCTCAAAAACCCAATAAAAGCTAGAAAAATCGCAAATAATAACAGACTAAGCTGTGAATCATGGTATGGCAGAATAAACGTGGCAATAACCGTTATTCCGTACAAAATCCCCTTTGGATTAATAAATTGCAAAAGCATCCCTGCCAAAAAGCTATTATTCTTATCCTCTTCTTTCTCTTGTCCCCCATCCTTGCTAAAGGCGATTTTATAGGCAAGATATAACATATAAACTGCACCAAGGATTGTCATTCCAAACTCAATCTTGGGCATAAAGCTATTTAGAATTAAGTTAAAGTAGCTGCATAAAAGCATAATAATAAAAAAGCCAGCACTAACACCAATGCAAAATCCAACTGTTTTTCTCAGCCCGTATTTATTAGCAAAGGCCATTGCCATAATATTATTAGGACCTGGTGTAAAACTGGTTACAGTCACATACAGCAAAAACGATAACAACGGCATACTGATCTCCTCCTTCATATGTATGCTATAATGTCCATAACGGACAATATAACGATTTACAACTTATTGTACAATACGGTCGCTATATTGTATATACGATAGGAGTGTTTTTTATGGAAGAAATTCAGCTTATCTTAGCAAAAAACTTAAAAATGATAAGGGAAAAGAAAAAGTTAAGCTTAGAAAAAACAGCAGAATTGACTGGAGTAAGCAAAACGATGATTGGCCAAATAGAAAGAGGCGATTCGAGTCCTACTCTCAATACGATTTGGAAAATAGCGAATGGCTTAAAAATCTCCTTCACTTCACTCATTCAACACCAGCAGCCAGAGGCGAAAATCGTTAAAAGAAACGAAATCAAAGCCTTAGCAGAGGACAACGGAAAATATAATGTTTATCCTTATTTTCCTTTTGAAGAGGATAAGCGCTTTGAGATTTATACAGTAGAAATGGAAAAAGGCGGATTCTTAAGTGCAGAAGCACATCAGGAAGGTACAGTTGAGTTTATCACTGTTTTTGACGGAGAGCTTTGTTTGCAGGTTAATGACATAAACTATGCAGTAAACGCTGGTGATTCGATAAAATTTAAAGCAGACAAACCGCATACGTACCATAATCCTGGCGAAAGGCTTACAAGGCTTAGCATGACTATTTATTATCCTGAGTAACAAGACACCTTCCTTTATTGGAGGTGTTTTTTTATTTTTTCTAAAATCCATACTTGTCCTACTACAGTCAACCATGTCAATTTTCTATTCTTGAATAAGATAGTAATTGAATAACGAAAGGAGGATTTCTAATGAGTAAAGTATGGCATCCAGGTGATGGGGACAACGATCAGCGTAATACTTCTAAATCTCGCTCTGGCGACAGCGACAGCCGTTCTAAAGCAAATGTCGATTTTGAAAGTGACAATCGTCTAAAATCAAACACAGATGTTGACAATGACAATGATTTAAAAAACATCGACAAGAACACGAACGTTGCAAAAGTAGACGGTTCAGGAAATGCAAAAATTGATCTTTGTATTGATGTTACATCTGATTCTAAGGCTCGAGTTCGCTCTCGCTCAAAAGCGAATGCTGATTCTGATCAAGATCAGGATAACGATCAAGATAACAATCAAGATCAAGACGAGGATTAATCATTGTGAGACGAGAATGGATAAGCCCATTCTCGTTCTTTCGCAGTAAAGGAGGGGAAATTCATGTATCCGAACCGCCAGCCAAGAGGCAGAGAAAACACGAATTATGAGTTTCGCAATAACGGTAACACAGAGCTTGATGCAAACGCCGCACAGATTGGGGAAAGCGGAAACTCCGATGTAGACGTTTATGTTAACGTCGAAGTTAATACAAATCCGATTGCTTATGCCATGCTATGCTCCTTATTGGCAACGAAACAAATAACAAGATCAGAATTTGATGAAGCAATCAGAAATTTAGAAAGACTTATGAAAGACACAAACAGCAGCAATCAGACTGTAGGAAGACTGCCAGGTCCTCAGTCAAGAAAACGATGACGAATAGTTAATAAAAAAGAATTAACTTATTTATATAATCGTTAATTCTTTTTTATTTGCTTTCATCTTTGACGCATTCTCTTAATTTTGGGATGGTTTTTTTATATTTCATATAAAATTCATCAATGGAAAGAATGGCAAAATTACGGTAAAAAAGGGAATCACAAAGATGGCATTGATCATATAAGTTTAGTTAATACTCTCGTTTTTTCCCTTTTTTCACATACTCCCAATCCACCTCAATATTCTCCCTAACCTTTTTCAATAAATCATAAAGAAGCTCTGTTTCCTGTTCGGTAAGTCCGGCGAGTGCAGATTTGTCTGAGTAGTCGCTCTCCCTTTTTAATAAAGGATAAACATTTTCTCCCTTTTCAGTCGGAAACAGCTTCTTGATTTTTTTATTTGTTTCATCCTGCCTTTTTTCGATAAAACCATTGATTTCAAGCTTTTTAATTGCTCTAGCTGCAGTCGTCCGGTCGACCTTAATCATTTCTGCGAGCTTTTCTTGAATGATTCCTGGATTCTCATATATTCTGACAAGGTACAAATATTGTCCCTTTGTTAAATCATATTCTTTAAATTCGATATTGCTGATAGAGTCAAGTGCTCTAGCAATCATGCCTACTTCGCGCAGAATTTCCTTCATTAAAATAAACCTCCAATTATTGTTGTATTTACAACAATAAACTTTTCCTATAAACTGTTTATAATGATAATTAAATTATGACTTGTTTCTCATTATAAATCCAGAAAGGAATGAAATAGTAAGTGGAAGCAAAAAAAATCACAACATTGGATGAACTAGAGCAGGCGTTACATATAAGACGGAAGGTGTTTGTTGAGGAGCAGGGTGTTCCGTTAGAAGACGAGTACGATGAATTTGATAAGCTTGATGGCAAATGTGATCATATCCTTGTCTATTATAACGGCGAGGCTGTCGGTACTGGACGAGTGAGATCTGTTGAGGGCTACGGCAAACTAGAAAGAATTTGTATTTTACAGGAATACCGTAAATTCGGTCTTGGTAAGGTTATTATTACAAAGCTTGAAGAGCTTGCCGCAGATCGAAAAGACATAAAGGTGAAGTTGCATGGCCAAACACATGCAGAGGGCTTCTACCAAAAGCTCGGCTATGAGACTTCTTCTGATGTATTTATGGAGGATGGCATACCTCATGTGCTGATGACAAAAAGTATATAAAAACCACCCCGTAAAAGTTAGAATGGTGTCTAACATTTACGGGGCAGCTTATAAAAATCAGCAATCAGAATTAAGTTCATATTTAACAGCCTTCACTTCTGACTTCCCATTTTGTGCGAAAAATCGAATGGCTTGGCTGTATGCATCTGGGAAAATTCTTGCTGTGAACACTTCCTCTCCGTCGTTGACAAACACTTCAACAGAGGAAACATCAACAAATATCCGGAAATGAATGGTTTCTGACGCCATTGGGTATTGTCGAACAGTCCCATACTGTATCCCAGCAAGCTCTCCCGATTCACTCCTGTCTAAAATCACCTTTTTTGCAAGTGTATCGTATTTAAGTATGGTTTTGTTCTCATCCCCTGCTCGCAGCTCAACACCAAATTGTTCTGCTGTGAAGTTTGAAAATTCTACTGATAATTCATAGACCTCTCCAGCAAATTTTTCCACCTGCCTAGTCTCGTTCTCTATCAATAAATGAGCTTCTGCTTTGTTCCCTCTAAGTCTCTCCAGCTCCTGCACCGGTGATTGCCGTAACTTTCCATTCCTTACAGTCAATTCACGGGGAAGTGTCAAGCAATGAGCCCAGCCATTCTTATCTGTTGGGTATTCTATTTCAGGCAGCCCCATCCATCCGATTAGTATTCTTCTGCCATCAGGGGCCTCCATTGTTTGTGGTGCATAAAAATCAAATCCTCTGTCCAGCTCTTGAAAACCGGTATGAACAAGGGTTCTTTCTTGTATATTCAGCTTATCTCCAAGAACATAGCCTGATTGATAAATATTTTGATAGCTGTCTCCTTCTGAATTAATACCTTGTGGACAAAACAGAAGTATGCCATGTCCATCCACTTCAAAATAATCTGGACATTCCCACATATAACCGAAATCCTTAAAGCCTATCTCTAATTCGCCTTCCAAGTTCCATTCTGTCAAATCACTAGAACGATAGAGTATAATTGTTCCTGTTTCATTTGAACGCTGTGCTCCAATAACTGCGAAAAAGTCAGACCCATGCTTCCAAACTTTAGGATCACGGTAATGATCTGTATAGCCGTCAGGTACATTAGCTATTACTGGTTTTTCGTGCTTTTGGATTTGCCCCTTCTCATTCATGACAGCAAGACATTGATAAGGCGTTCTTATCCAGCTCTCATTTCGGCTGTTTCCCGTATACATAAAGTATAATTGTCCATCATGCTCCATTCCGCTGCCAGAGTATACACCATGGCTGTCAAAATCATTTGTTGGCTCAATCGCCACACCGACATTTTCCCAGTGAATGAGATCCTTTGATTTTGTATGATACCAATTCTTTAAACCATGGACAGGACCAAGGGGAAACCATTGGTAAAACAAATGGTATTCGCCATTATAATAGGCAAAGCCATTCGGATCATTAAGCAGCCCTGTAACAGGCTGAATATGAAAGGATTGTCTCCATGAGCATTGATTAACCATTGCTACAAGCTGCATCTGTTCTGCCTCCAATGCATCCTCCCATCTTCTATACCTCTGTTCTCTGTTCCATTCCATGATGATTCACTCCCTAAAAAACAAAGGAGAAAAACTTCTCCCCTTTATTTATCGATATTTTATGCCACTATGCCTTCTTTTCTTATGTTTGCTTCCTTTTTAGCTGCTCTTTTCGCTAATACAATTGTTACAGTGAAGGCAACTGCAAATGCGACTGCCATTCCGATAATATATGGCACAATCGTATCTGGACGAATTGAAATGATCCCAGGCAATCCGGCAGCACCTAATGCAACAGCTTTTACTTTAAACAATGTGACAAAACCAGAGCCAACAGCAGAACCTACGATAGCCCCGATAAATGGATATCTCAGTTTTAGATTAACACCGAACATCGCTGGCTCTGTAATGCCAAGCAATGCAGAAATACCTGCTGCAGACGCCGTTCCTTTCACCTTTGCATCCTTTGTTATTTTCAATACAGCAAGTGTTGCTGCACCTTGCGCTATATTGGACATTGTTGCGATAGCAAATAAGAAGGAGCCTCCTGTTTTGGCAATGTCTGCAAGCAATTGTGTTTCCACTGCGATAAAGCTGTGATGCATTCCTGTAATAACAATTGGTGCATACAAAAGGCCGAAAATTAATCCGCCGATTACTCCTGTTGTGTCATACATCCAAACAATTCCATCTGTTAATAGATTCCCTGCTGACCTTGTAAGTGGGCCAACTATAGTAAATGTCAATAAACCAGTTATAAAAATAGATAAGAGCGGTGTCAGCAAATTATCTAATGCGGAAGGTACGATTCTTCTGAGAAATGTTTCAATCTTAGCCAAAATAAACGAGGCAGCAAGCACAGGCAGCACAGTTCCTTGATAGGCCACCTTCTCAATGTCCAAGCCAAATATGTGCCAAACAGGAACTTCATTTTTCAGCATTGCATCTGCATAATTGTAGCCATTCAGTAAATCCGGGTGAACCATAAGCATTCCCAGTGCTGCACCAAGATATGGATTTCCCCCAAACCGCTGTGTGGCGGAGAAACCAATTAAGATTGGCAAAAACACAAAGGCAGCGTTTGCAAAAGTATTAATAAGTGCAGCTAAATCTGCCATATTCGGATACGCATCTACTAAAGATTTTCCGTCTATAAATAAATCCTGTGCTGTCAAAACATTGTTAAGTCCCATTAATAAACCGCCAGCAACAATTGCAGGGATTATCGGCACAAAGATATCTGACAGCATTTTTACAAACTGTTGAATTGGATTAAGCTTTTTTGCTCCTGCTTCTTTAACATCCTTTGTCGACATTTCCGATAAGCCAGTAATGTAAGCAAAATGCTTATACACCTCATTCACAGTTCCTGAGCCTAAAATAATTTGATATTGGCCTCCTGTTGAAAAGGTCCCTTTTACCACATCCATATTATCAAGTGCTCCTTGATCGATTGCTGATTCATCATTCAGCACTAATCGAAGCCGTGTTGCACAGTGTGCTGCTGCAGATACATTGTCTTTACCGCCAATTGCCGTCAGTATCTCTTCTGCGATTTTTTTATGGTTCATCATTCGTTCCTCCCTATTATAAATCAAGTTGTAGAACCGGTTCCAAAAATATTTAAAAACAAAAACCGTTTGAGGAACCGGTTCCAAATTTAAGTTAAAAAAAATAATTTCTAATGAAACCAAAAATAATCTTTAGATTGGAATCGGTTTCACTAGAATTATAATTCATCGTGCTAGACAGTGTCAACGCTTTCTCGTTTAATTATCTCAAAATTCATGGTAGTCAGTTTTTCCACTGGCCGCTCTTGAATTAGCTCAACCATATTTATTGCTGCTTTTTTACCTGCTTCCTTATAATGAAATTTCGCTGTCGTAATGCCGGGATGGATAGCTTCTGTCACATCATAACCGCCAAATCCTGTAACTGACACATCTCTTGGTATAGATAACCCTTGTTTGTATGCTGACTTTAAAACACCAATCGCAATATTGTCTGTGGCACAAACGATAATAGAATGCTCACGGGCATCCAAAATATTCATCGCAGCGGCTTGAGCGGCAGGAATATTAAATTCTGTCTCATAATAACTGACATCAATATCGTCCCTTGCCTCCAATGCTTTTTGGAAACCAGTTTTCCGTTTAACACCAACAGCAATATCCTGTTCTGTAACACCAAGAAAGGCAATTTTCCGATGTCCCTTCTCCAGCACATATTGTCCGATCGCCAAACCAGCATGATAATCATCATGAATAACACTATGAATCTCTTCATGCTCCTGACCAATCAGCAGGACGGGAATATTAATTTCGGAAATGGCCTTCAGATGCCTGTCTGTAATCACAGTGGCAAGGAGAATAATGCCCGCCATCTTTTGTTTTGCCAAGCTGTAAATACTCTCAATTTCTCTGTCTAAATCCTGGCTTGTATTGGATATCAGCATTTGATAATTCCATTCCTTCAACTGTTCATCAATTCCGATTAACGTCTGTGACGAAGCATAAGAATCTAATCTCGGAACAATCGTGCCGATAATATTCGTCTTTTTTGCTTTTAAGCTTTGAGCAAATGGATTAGGCGTATATCCAGTATCTTGAATTGCCTTTTCAATCTTCTTTTTCGTTGCCTCACCAACAGAGCCGCCGTTTAGGTAGCGTGAAACGGTACTTTTGGCGACACCAGCGATTTTAGCAATATCCGCAATGGTCCGAATCATTTTTACCAACCTCATATATGTATTTATAACTATATTATAGCCTACTAACTCACTCACGGTTAAGATACTAGGGCTGTTTATCAGAGTATGCTCACTTTTTATTTTTCTGCACTGTTCGTTAAGGAATCTCTCAGTCTTTTTACATCACTAACGGGCGGATAACCAAACATTCTGCTGTATTCCCTGCTGAATTGAGAAGGGCTTTCATAGCCGACTTGGAATGCTGCCTCTGCTGCTTCAATCGGCTCTGACATTAATAGCTTTCTCGCCTCCTGCAACCTTATCTTTTTTTGATACTTCAAAGGGCTCATTGACGTTACTTGTTTAAAATAATGATGAAAGGAGGAAACGCTCATCTTCGCCATTTTTGCGAGTACATCTACCCGCAGCGGCTGATCAAACTCCTCATTAATTGTTTGGATAACCTCCTTGATTGCCTGCGCTTGACTTCCCATCACAGCGAACTCCCTCATTTGTTCACCATCTTCATTCTGCCAAATTCGATAAAGAATTTCCCTTTTATAAAGCGGTGCAAGTGCAGGAATATCTTCTGGTGTATCAAGTAAACTAATCAGTCTTATGACGGCATCTAATATATTCGACGTTGTTTCATTGACCATAATGGCTCTTTGGGCAGGAGCGGAGTGATCCTGCTTTACCTTAATAACATCGAGAATCTCTTCTGTTGTAAAGCGCAGCTTGACACCTAAATATGGTTTGTCCTCTGTAGCTTTAATGATTTTTCCCGTTATTGGCAAATGAACAGAGGCGATAAGATAGTGATTCGGGTCATAATGAAAAATATCATCACCAACCATCACGATTTTTGAGCCTTGAGCAATAAAACAGACAGATGGTTCAAACAAGGAATGGAGGGGCTCTGATAGTGATGAAGACCGGATAAAACTTAATTTATCAATCTCCGTTTCAATAGTTCCATCCGTATTCGTATGATTTTCAATTAATTTCACAAGCTGCTGCTGCCTATCCTTCATGTCATTCACCGCCTTTTTTATCATTTTAACGTTTATTTGGAGAAATAGGCAAAAATAACAGATGAATCTGCTACCTTGTTCGATTTTAGGTTGTTTATAATGTGAAGAAAATAGATAGTTTTGGAGGAATTAATGATGACAAACTTACAGGATAAAGTCGCCATTATTACAGGCGCATCAAGAGGAATTGGCGCACAAAGTGCTAAAAGGCTGGCAGAATTAGGAGCAAAGGTAGTCGTCAATTATGCCAACAGTCCTCAAGCTGCCGACGAGGTTGTTGCAGATATTGTTGAGAATGGCGGCCACGCAATTGCTGTCAAAGCAGATGTAAGCAAATTAAAGGAAATAGAGAAGTTATTCGAACAGACAATCAGTCATTTCGGTAAAGTTGATATCCTTGTAAATAATGCAGGTATCATGCATACCGTTCCAATAAGCGCAGTAACAGAAGAACAATTCGACCAGCATTTTGCCATTAATGTGAAAGGAACCTATTTTGCCTGCCAACAAGCCTTCAAACATATGGAAGCAAACGGCCGCATTGTCAATTTCTCCACATCGGTTGCAGGAGTAATGTTCCCTGGGTACAGCCTCTATGCCGCTACTAAGGGTGCAGTTGAACAAATCAGCAGACAGCTAGCAAGGGAATTTGGCCAAAAGAATATCACCATTAATACCCTTGCTCCAGGTCCGACAACAACAGAATTATTTCTAGAAGGCAAAGGTCCTGAACAATTAGAAGGATTAAAAAGAAATAATGCCTTTGGAAGATTAGGCGAAACAGAGGATATCGCCGATACATTAGCCTTCTTAGTGAGTGAGGAGTCTCGCTGGATTACAGGACAAACGATTCGGGTTAATGGCGGGATGGTTTAATAGTAGGCATGGAAGGATAGGACTTGGTCCTGTCTTTTCTTTTTGTAGCGGAAAAGTTAATGGAGACCAAAACACCCCTTTCTAATTGAAAATGATTATCAATTATGTTAGGTTTATTAAAAACAACGTGAATAAGGAGTGTCTTAAGATGTACTACGCTGAAACATACATTACAGACAAAAAAGAGGATAAGCAGTTTATCAGTCAATTCCTTACTTATTTCCAACAAAATAATAACAAGTTCACTTTTTATAGAATATATCGCAAGAAACTAACCTTTTCATCCGTAAATAAAAACCAAATGTGGAATATCCTCATTCTTCTTAAAGCAGAGGAAGAAGAACATTACGACCATTTCAAGCAAGCTTTTAAGGATTATAGAACACAGTTAGTGAGACAAGAAACAATGCTTCCGACCCCTGGCTCCTTCTTCCCTTCCAACGAAAAAAACGGCAACATTCAGATAGTTGAATACGTTAATGTACAGCAGAAGTATCTCTTAGAATTCAAAAATATTATGATTCACAACAATGGTCCTGCTATGGAACATATTCTGCACACAAAGAAGTGGTGCAAGGAGTTTATCGCACTCGAAACAGCAGACGTCTTGTACCACAAAGCTGGATTTCCTGAGTGGAATCAAATCCACCTTATCGCAATGCGTCCATCCGGTGTATTCCACTTTAAAAAGGATTTCAACGAAGGTTTAGTGAGGGTAAATGCCCCTAATTTTGCTGATAACTTTGACCGACTAGAACAAATTCGTGAATTCACTTCAAAGGTAAGTGCTTCGCGGGAAATATAATACAAAAAATGATTTCTTTAGATTTTTTAATGGAAAAAGTCATGCTTATCCGGATTAGAATTATCTCTAAAGAACCATTAAGTGCTATAATTTAGTAAATTGCTATTTTCATTTCTACAAGATAACAGGAGTTTTTGTATGAATGTAAAAAATGATCTTCTAACTAATTTACATAGAGAAGTGCTTCATGGGATGTACTTTGACTATAACGATACTAGCAGTAAATTTATAGACCTCATCACTATAATGGGCAGTCTTATTGTCTTTGAGTCTGATATAAAAAAAGACAAAAAGGACCTCGACATATCAATTCCAGTTTTTGATGTATCTTTTTGGGAACAGGAAAAGGCTGCAATAGAGGCGCTTTTTGAATGGATTACTGACAAACCAGTACCTGTTCAATTCACAGTAATCAATCCGCTAGATAACGACGACGTTTTTTTGTCATTGCCTGCAAACCAAGACGTGGCATTGTTTTATGATGATATAGAATCAATTGCCGGATTAAATAAGGACAAGTCCTTGTTTGATTACATTCGTATTATCAACAAAGATAATGAAAAGCAGAAACAACAAAAATTAGCAGCGTTTTTGCGGAAATCTGTTGCTGATTCTAGCGAAATTCTTGATGCACCTATAAAACTACTCATTAAAAGAAAAACCACTCCTGCAGCTATTTTATTCGTAATAGCGATTGCTGCTGCAAAGTCCTATTTTAATGATGGTTCAAAAGTATTCTATTATCAAAGCAAACAAATAAACATGGACTATCTTAACAATCCATCTCTTTTACTTAAAGCAGCCCATCCGAGAACATATCAAATGATGAATGCCCTTTATAAAAGCGCATCAGTCGATATGAGCATTGAGACGCCATTGCTGCAAAAAAGCCGTGCCGAAGTCATTAAGGAACTGCCAAAAGAATATAAACAGCAAATAAAAAATACAAATGAATGTGTAAGAATGAAAAGAAAGATAGACAAGGCAATGTATACTCCTTGTGGAATATGTATAGCTTGTCTTCAGAGAAAGATAGCATTAACTGCTGCTGAATGTGAAGTATATGATGGATTTTATCAGTATGACTACGGGCAAAAAATAGCCGAAATCATAAATGAACAGGATCAACAGATTTATACAGAAACACTAGACCTAATGCAAGCCCTCTATGAGCAGGTAAAAATCAATCAACCATTCACAGAGGAAGAGCAGCATATAGCTAATGAGTTTATTATTGCGTTTGACGTTTTTCTTAGTAAATATTCACCATTTTAAAGAAACAAATAAGCCGTAATAATAATCACTATTGGTAGAGGCACTACCCTTTTTGCTAATCAATCAATGCTGCTGATAATGTCCATATTAGATTTTGAATTTTTAGGTCGATTCTATCCTAAGGAGTTAAGTTATATGTTTTTTAAAGAAGACAAAAATTTCGACAGACCTAGTTTAAACATCGCATGTTATTCTACCTTTGTATATTGGGCATTGCTTTTATTTATTAATGTAATTTTAGAAACATCTGAGAAAAGAACAATAAGTTCCTTGTTCATCCTTTTATCTGGTGTCACGTTTTTGTTTATTAGTGAAAAAGTAGCTAAACTTATTAGAAAAAGGAAGGTACAGTAAGCGAACCTTCCTTTTTCTTCGTTTAAGGTAATTATTCATTTCGCACTTTCCATTTTATTTCATATATCCCTCAACCAATGCAAAGCATCTCTCTTCCGTAAGATCTGCTAGCACAGCTACATATTCCAATTGCTCCATCGTTCCGCCTTCATATTTAAGAGATGCCTCTTTTGCCTTACTATCACGGTTTTCGATCCATTCGCGCTGCTCCTGTTTTAGCTGCTCCATTTCTTCAGAGGAAAGCTGCTTCTGCAGGACTCCATAAATCTCATTTAATAAATCATCCCAAGCCTTGTATCTCTCTCCTTCCACTTTTTTCAATGCATATGTGGAATCATCCTCGGGATTTTTTCTTAGTTCATCCATTTCTTTTTTCTTAGCATTTAGTTTTGTAAGATATTCTTCCTTCTGGCTCACTTTGTCATCATTAGCACTTGAGTCTTTTTCCCTTTCGGTTGTATTAGTATTGTTTGTGTTGGCTGCTTCTGCTGACTCTGTAGTAGCATTCTCTTCATTCGCATTTTGTGAAATACTGTTGTTTTCTGGTTCGTTATTTGCTGAAGTGCTTGATTCTGTAGCTGAGTTATTACATGCAGCCAGTAGTAGTAGAGCTGCAATTGGAACCATTAGCTTCCTTATTTTCATAATCTAGTCCTCCCTTTACGAAAGTAAATTATGTTTTATTTTTCCCCATAACATTAATATAATTACAGTATTTGTCAACCAATCCAATTGTTCAGCAACTAAAATAATAGTGATTTTCCTATATAAACGACAATAAACAAGCTGTGATTTATGGCAGCTTGTTTATTAGCAATATTATAATCCACCCATTAGTTTTTGTGAGAATACTAGATTAGGGACTTTTTCTAACTCTATCATTTGACCTGCAAGGGGCGAAAAAAAAGCTCTTCCTTTTCGATTTTTTGTTTTCGTTTTAATATCTTGCCAAACATATTATCGACCAATCTTTAACGTCTTTTTTCCCCAATAATAACAACGTCTGAATCAAAGCTATGCATGCCAATAGTCGTGATATTATCCTCAATGGTTACACTTGCTTCTCCAAATCGTCTATGCTCTAAATCAATGATCGTAAAATCATAATCTTCGAGAGTTGTATCTAATTTTAAGGTAGTATTAACAGGCAGGTAAATGGCGATTCTACTGGCATCCTTGCTGCTTGCTACTCTAATCTCATCGGTATTTTTCATGACAATTTTTAATGGCTGTAAGTCTTTGAGATTAAATAAGTGAAAGATCTTTTTGGCAAAAGCATAATCCCAAGCACCTTCAAACTTTACCGCATCTCGCCAATCGTAAGGCTTATCAAACGCCTCTCCAACTAGGCCAAAGTTTTTTTCTTGCTTATGCCAGCTCCATATCCCATGAGCTCCATAGGTAACACCTGCCTCTGCACCTGACAATAAACTTTGCCAAGCAGCCTTTCTAACATCAAATCTACTAAACCGGCCATATATATTTCTGCTATAGCCCATTTGTTCATAACATGGCTCTGAATTAAGAGCTGGCCGTTTAACAGGCTTATTACTGAATTCTTCTGCAAGCGTATAAGACGTATTTTGAAATTGTATATTATGACCAGATTGGAACATATAGAAATCCAGCTTGTCACTGTGCAGCAGTTCATTAGGAATTTCGGTTAATCTTCCTCTTATATGTGATGTTGTTAAACATTGTGGGCTTAATTGTTTGATTGTATTTAACGCAAGTGAATAGTAGCTAGTTGCTAATTCTGTTGGGAAATCCGTATCGCCACTTACTAAATAAATGGGATTGTATTTCGAAAATTTGCCGTCAACATATTTCACATAATCCTCTACCAATTCAAAAGGCATATTATTGATATTACTGATCTCCGAACCCCATGTTTCAGGCACATAGTTACACCACAGCAGGACAAGTGCCGGTACAAATCCTTTTTCCACTGCCATTGCCACCATTTTTTCTGCACGTTCAAAGTAAGCATCATTTCTTTGATTAAAATCGAATGAGCCATCTTCCTTGTATGCAAATGGCTTCATATTAACATCTGTGTCACTTGCATCCCATTGTTGAAGGATATTAATTTGGAGTACATTAAAGCCTTGTGTTTTTCGATAGTTAAGATAATCATTCCATTCCTCTAACGTAGCATTCGTAAAAGCACTCCAAACAGTATCTGCCAGGTAAAAAAACCTTTCACCTTTTTCCGTTTCAAGGTATTGTTTATTTTCCGCTACTCTTAACTCTATCAATTGTTTTCCCTCCCGATTAATATGGAAGAGAAAATAGTGCTAGCAGCTATTCTCTCTTCCTTTCAAATATTCAATTAACCATTCGTACTCGCTTTTACAGTAGTTGTAGTTTTTGTTGAACTCACTTTATTAGATAGACCGAAAAGAAATGTTAACAAAAACGCAGTAATCAATGCAGCAACTAATGAAATGGTAAATCCATAAAACTCCCAGCTAATTCCATCTGGATTAATAAACATTGGGATACCAAAGACACCACCTGATGCAAATCCTCCATACATTTTCGCATTAAAGAATCCTGCAATCGCTCCGCCGACACCGCCGCCAACACAAGCAAAAATAAATGGCTTCTTCAGTGGTAAGTTAACACCATATATGGCAGGCTCTGTAATTCCGAGGAATCCTGAAATTGTAGCTGTCGTTGATAACGATTTCATTTTTGTTTCTCTTGTTCTCAACGAAACAGCTAAAGCTGCTCCCGTTTGAGCAAACACAGTACAATATAGTAATGCATTAATAGGATCATATCCTAATGTTGTAATATTATTAATGAAAATCGCAATAAATGCCCAGTGTAAACCAAACATGACGGCAATTTGCCAAATACCTGCTAGCAGCAAGCCTGCAATAAGCGGACTTAATGAATAAACAGACATGGCACCTTTAGCTAGTAATTCACTTGCATATACAGAGATTGGACCAATTACAATAAAGGATAACGGAACAATTATAACGGTAATGAATAATGGAACAAAAATCAATTGTAAAGATTTAGGGATAATTTTCAAAAGAACTTTCTCTAATTTAGCTGTTAAAAACGATGCTAGAATGATTGGGATAACGGATTGTGTATAATTCATAAGGATAACTGGAATCTGCAGAAAGCTTAACTGCTCCCCTGCACTATAAATTTCAATCATAGTAGGATATACAAGCGCCGCTCCGATTGTAGCCGTAATATAAGCATTTGTTTTAAATACTTTACCTGCTGAAAACCCTAAGAGAATTGGCATAAAGTAGAAGAATGCATCAGATGCTGCATATAAAATCTTATATACACCCATTTCTTCATTTATCCAGCCAACTACTGTTAATGCTACTAAGAAGCCTTTTAGTATCCCGGCAGCAGCCATTGCTCCCATAACAGGCATAAAGATTCCAGAAATTAAGGATACAAACTTGCTGAATATCGTATTCTTTTCCGTTGATTCTTCTGTAGTTTCATCTGCTTGAGGTGCTTCTCCCCCAATCAATTTTATTACTTCAGCAAAGACACTGCTAACATGTTCTCCAATGACTACTTGGTATTGACCACCACTTTTTATAACTGTCATAACTCCTTCTAGTTCTTTTAATACCTCCGTATTTGCAATCGATTGATCCTTCAGCTTAAACCTTAGGCGTGTTACACAGTGGATGACACTATTAATATTCTCTTTGCCTCCCACCTCTTGAACGATTTTCTTGGCAAGTTTTTCATAACTCATCCTATTTCCCCCCCACTAAATATCTTACAACTAGAATAAGTGCACAATTATCATGGTCGCTTACCCACGCTATTGATTGCGGAAGAATCTCACCTCCTTATCCGAATTTAAAGCGCATACAATAATATGCTGTCAAAGATTGCAAGAACTAAAATAAATTAGCCTATCGCTGAGTAAACTGCTCTCTTCCATTCTAAGTAAAACTGCTCTCTTGCTTCTTTATTCATTTTCGGTTCAAACATACGTTTCTCCGTATGTAACGCTGAAATCTCTTCAGATGTCCAAAAGCTCGACCCAAGCCCACCTAAATAAACAGAACCAAGTGCCGATAACTCAGAAATCGCCGAAACCATAACCTTAATACCAAGAATATCGGCTAAAAACTGCATTAAAAATTGATTCGTTGTTGCCCCACCATCTACTCGTAACTCTATTACTGCAATATTCGTTTCCTTTTCGATTAGCTGCAGAACATCTTTTACTTGATAAACGATGCTTTCTAAGCCAGCTCTTACAATATGAGCTTTTTTCGTGCTTCTGCTCATCCCAGTAATACTAGCCCGAATTTCTGGTTTCCAATATGGCGCGCCTAAGCCAACAAATGCAGGCACTAAATATACCCCTTCATTATCATCAAGCATATATGCCAACTGTTCTGCCTCATCAAAGGTTGCAAATAATGTTAAATCATCCTTCATCCATCGGATAATATCGCCTGTAGTGTTTATAATTCCTTCCATAGCATAATGCACCTTACCATTACTGCCCCAAGCTACAGAAGTAACTAACCCTTCTTTCGCCTCCACACATTCCTTCGTGTAAACCATTACGGATGTTCCTGTACCAAAGGTTGCTTTAGCGCTTTTCTTATCAAAACATTGTTGGGCATATAAAGCTGCCTGCGAGTCACCGATTACTCCTGATATTGGCAGCTTATTTATGAATAGCTCGCTATCCTCTACGATTCCAAAGATTTCATCCGAATATTTAACTTCAGGCAGCATGTTCTTTGGGATAGTAAAAATCTTCAGCAGCTCTTCATCCCAGCTTAAAGTGTAAATATTGAACAAAAGGGTTCTGCTGGCATTTGTAACATCTGTTGCGTGAACCCTCCCATTTGTCAGCTTCCATATTAACCAGCTGTCAATTGTTCCGAGTAACAAGTCTCCCTTTTCCGCTCTTTCTCTCACTCCTGGGACATTATCTAAAATCCATTTTGCCTTTGTTGCGGAGAAGTACGGATCAATTTTAAGACCAGTACTTGCATGAACTACCTCCTCATATCCCGTTGCTTTCAAGGAGGTACAAATGGAAGTCGTTCTTCGACACTGCCAAACAATTGCATTATATACCGGCTCACCTGTTCGTTTATCCCAAATAACGATAGTCTCCCGTTGGTTCGTAATTGTAAGGGTATTCATTTTTTGTGATATCGACGGATTATCCGCGCCAATTTTATTGATTACTTGCTTTACATTTTCATAAATCTCAACCGGGTCATGCTCGACCCAACCCGATTGAGGATAAATTTGCTTATGAACAGCTGTTTGCTTTTCAACAATCTGACCTTGGTGATTAATAAGCAGTGCTTTTGTTCCAGAAGTACTTTGATCTATCGCAAGGATATAATGATTACGCATAGCAATCTCCCCCTAGCATCCAAGCATTTCTTTGGCAATACATGCAACATTCTCAGCACTTAATCCATAATGTTGAAAAACTTCCTTCGTATTCCCTGCGATTGCTGGTTCATCTGGAATTCCGAGAATTTTCACTGGCACTGGACAGAATTGTGATGTAACCTCTGAAACAGCTGAACCTAGGCCACCAAAAATACTATGCTCTTCAATCGTAATAATACGGCCTGTTTCTTTAGCGGCTTGAATAATTGCAGCTTCATCTAATGGCTTTATTGTGTGCATATTAATTACTCGACAGCTAATACCATCTGCTTTCAATGCATAGGCAGTGTCAAGGGCAACACGTACAGTTTCCCCAGTAGCAATAATCGTTAAGTCATCGCCTTCATGCATGATGACTGCCTTTCCAATCTGGAAATCATAATCAGCATTTAAATACGAATCTTCGACTGGATTTCTGCCTATTCTCATATAAACTGGCGTTTCATAATCTACTAATGCCTCAATCATTTTCTTTGTTTCGTGACGATCAGCAGGCATCATTACATGTAAATCTGGAATCGCTCTAGTTACAGCTAAATCCTGAACAGAATGATGTGACATGCCAAGGGCTCCATAGCTGACACCACCACTAATCCCAATTAATTTTACATTCGTTTTGGAATAGGCAATGTCCACTTTAATTTGTTCAATGCTCCGCATGCTAAGAAAACAAGCTGGAGAAGCAACAAATGGTTTTTTTCCATAGGCAGCCAAGCCCGCCGAAATACCAACTAAATTTTGTTCGGCGATACCGACTTCTATTAGTTGTTCAGGTAATGCATCCGCAAACGGCACCATTGATGCAGACCCTCTAGAATCACTTGTTAAAACTAGAATATCTTTGTTTTCCGAAGCTAACTCAAGCAATGTATCACTTACAACTGTCCTGTTCGCAATTTTATTGCCAGTATTTTTCTCAAACGCTACATTGTTCATGCTAATACCTCCAATTGCTTAGAAAGTTCCGTCATTGCTAGGTCATATTCCTCTTTAGTCGGAACATGGTGATGCCAGCTTGCTACATTTTCTGCCAGTGAAATGCCCTTGCCCTTAATAGTGTTGGCTAGAATCATTGTCGGCTTTCCAGTTGCTATTGGTGCTTCTTTAAATACTCTTACTAACTCAGCTACATCGTTGCCATCCACCTCAACGACTTCCCAGCCAAAGCTTTGCCACTTCTTATCAAGAGGTTCATTACTCATCACATCATCTGTACTTCCAGTGATTTGCAATCTGTTTCTATCAATAATTCCAACTAGATTATCAAGCTGATAATGCGCAGCAGACATTGCAGCTTCCCACACAGATCCTTCCGCTAATTCTCCATCTCCCATTAAAGTGAAAACCCGGTAAGGTTTTTTATCGAGTTTAGCAGCTAATGCCATGCCAACAGAGATGGATAAACCATGGCCCAACGCTCCCGTATTCATTTCTACACCAGGAACCTTATTATTTGGATGACCTATTAATCTTGAATTAAATTTAGAAAATGTCTTTAATTCTTCTTTTGGGAAGAAGCCCATATCAGCTAGAACTGCCCAGTATGATTCAACAGCGTGACCTTTACTTTGAATATAACGGTCACGGTCTTCCCATGTCGGATTAGTTGGGTCAACCTTCATTACTCCATAAAAAAGCGCTGTCAAAATATCTGTATTAGATAGAGATGAACCCGTATGTCCTGTGCCTGCTTCGTACACCATATCTATTACAGACATTCTTATTTCCGTTGCTTTGCGTTTCAGTTCTACAATATTTAACATTGTTTTCCCTCCATTAAGTCATTCATTTATGTCACTGCCTCGTAACCATGCACGAATTTCCTCTACTGTTGGATCAACAGGGTCTGGAGTTAATCCTGGAATATACTGACACGCCTCATAAATGACTGGGATTACATTCGCGTGGATTCCCGTAGAATGATGGATATAAGGACCCTTTACTAATGTTTCTTCCCATAGTGGCCAATCATTCACCTCTACCCAAACATAAGAGCCTCTTGTATATGGGCCTTCCATTCCTTTCGCCTTACCTAAGAAAATGGAGTACTCTCCGTTATCACCATCAAAGCGAGCTATCGTCATTTCTCCCCCTTTTATTTCCCCTTCATGTGTTCCAGGTGCATGATCTTCAAATAAAAAGTGCTTATTTAATTGGGGCTTCTCTTCCACACTTAACGAAACAGGGAAATTACCACAATGATATAATAGCTCTCCATTCGGGTGCTCTGGATGTCTAATCGTAATATCTGCGAAGAATGTTGGTAATGTATTAAATGTTGCTGCTTGAACCATGATGGATGTAATTGCCCCGTGGATATCTGTTTCACAAGTGACAGGTATTTGTTCATCTGTTAAAATAGCGTTCGCTAGACAAGGCATGATTCCGATAATATCCTGCAATGTAGACCAGCATTGGATAGCAATTGCTGAACTACCTGTTTCTTCTGCAAACTGCTTCATCGCAACCTTTAATGACGCTATCCGACGAACATCCTCTTCTTTAACCGCACTCCAATCGAGTGTATCCTTGATGTATTTAATTGCTTTATCTAGTTCTTCACTGCCAGCCTTCTCAATTTTTAATGTTTTTTGTTTAATTTGATCCAGCGTAATTGGATATATTTGAATGCCAAACTTCTCAAGTAGTTCGCCTTCATTACAGATAACAGACCAGAAGTCAGACGGTCTTGTGGAGATTTGCAGGATTCTAAGCTTTTTAAAGTGCTTTACAACATTTGCTGCACCAATAAAATTTTTAAAGCCTCTTTCAAACACTCTTGATTCGACAGAACTGTTTGTTATGTAGGTAAATGGCACTTTAAATCTGCGAAGCACCTTACCTGTAGCAAAAATTCCACACTGAGTATCTCTAAGCCGAGTCCCATCTACTAATGGAGCTTCATCTCGTGGTCCCCATATTAATACTGGTTTACCTACAGCTTTAGCGATTTTCGCGACAAGATCCTCTGTGCCGAAATTACAATGTGGAAAAAAGACAGCATCTACTTTTTCGGAAATAAAGCGATCAATAATCATTTGCTCTTCCGCACGATTATATAGTAAGCCCTCGTCATTAATCCCTTCTAAATCAATGATTTCAATACCTAAATGAAAGCTTTTCATTTTTTCCTTAATTAACTCTTTATATTTGTAAGCATCCTCTTTACTAAACAAAAATCTGCGTGTCGGAGCAAAACCTAATTTAAACTTTTCCATGTTATTCCCCCAAATTAACATTGACTACTAAACTTACTAAACAACCATTAAACACAAAACCGCAACTAACCCACTGTTTTCTTGATTAAATCTAAGTTATTTCTTGGTATTAGATTAACACCGTTACTAAAAAGAAGTCAATATGTTTATATAAATTTATCAAAATATTTATTATTTGTAAGCGTTTATTTTTAGTTTAATTTAGTTATATTTATGTGAATTCCTTATTATATTAATAGAATACACATTATTTTATACTAGTTAACTAATTTGACACAACTAAACTTTTTATCTAAACTAAACATAAATAGTTATAAAACTAGTTTAGTTTAGATAGATCGGAGGATACATATGAAGATAAATGACATTGCCCAAATTGCAGAGGTATCCAAATCAGCTGTCTCTTTAGCTTTAAATGGAAAGCCTGGTGTCAGCCAAGAAACTAGACAAAAAATTATCCGGATTGCAGAGGAAAATGGCTATAACCCTAAATCCTTTTCAAAAACAAAAACCAATTCTACATCTAAAATATTCCGATTTATAGCTTGTACACATACTGGAATCATCACTGAGCAATACCAGTCTCAGTCTTTCTTTATGGAATTAATAAATAATATTGATCAATCTCTTTCATCAAAAGGATACTCTTTAATTATTTCTTCCATAAACATAGATTCACTAGAACAGGAAATAATGAATTTAGAAAAACAACAAAGCTCGTCTGGTATCTTGCTATTAGGAACAAACTTAACAGAAGGGCAGATTAAGACGGTCGCTAACTTACAGCCGAATTTAGTTGTCTTGGATACTTGTTTTGAGACATTAGATATCAACTTCATCGTTATGAATAATGTGATTGGCGGCTACCAAGCAGGGAAACATCTAGTTGAATTAGGTCATAGCGAAATTGGGTATGCAGAATCTATTTCTAGAATGTACAATTTCGATTCACGAAGAAGAGGATTTCAAAAAGCCATGGAAGAAAACGGCTTACGTATTAAGCCTGAACATACTTTCCAAATGTCTCCGACAGACCTCTCCATTCAACACGATTTCACACAATCTATTCTGGAACTAAAGGATAATCTACCTACCGCCATTTTTTGCGAGTGTGATTATATGGCAATCAGTGTGATTAAGGCACTCAACGAACTTCATTTACAAGTACCGGAAGATATATCTATAATTGGATTCGATAATATTATGGAGTCTCAAATAGTAAGTCCAGAGTTAACAACGATTCATGTCAAAAAAGATAAAATTGCTTCTCTTGCAGTGGAGAAACTCATTAGAGAAATTGATTATCAAGAAGAAGATAAAATGAAGATATTTATAGATACAGAACTGGTGAAGAGGAGATCTAGCTGTAAAAGGCAGCAACAGCATAAATAGAATTGCCGCAAACAAAAAAAGCATCAATTCCTTTTTGGAATTGATGCTTTTATATCTCTAAGTAGTAAAAAACCACCAAACATATGTATTTGGTGGAGACGGTGGGAGTCGAACCCACGTCCAGAAACATCGGCACTTAAGCTTCTACGAGTGTAGTCAACATATTCGCGATTCGCTCATTCTTCTGCCTGCTGACGGGCGTCCGATGAGCTAGTCTGGTTGTTCTCTTCCTTCTTCCTCAGACGGTGGAATCCGGCGTAGCCCACTTAAAGTGAGTCCCTTACCCTACCACATGGGCAATGGAGGGAGGAACCGCTAAGCGCTATTAAGCAGCTAAAGCGAAGTTGTTTTGTTGTTTGCCAGTTATAGGCTTTGACGTTTTAACGAGGCCGATCCCCTCGACTCGCAACCTAAGCTCGAACTATC